>Ga0114934_10000583_pt1 | contig 23179 bp, 29 predicted proteins | sample 4SBtaG_2_FD_99695 | JGI IMG/M metagenome (GOLD analysis project Ga0114934, IMG submission 99695) | Deep subsurface microbial communities from Kolumbo volcano to uncover new lineages of life (NeLLi) - 4SBTROV10_white metaG | ecosystem: Environmental > Aquatic > Marine > Volcanic ...
GCGCTCTTAATAGCGCTCAGGCCGTAAGCTGTGGAATCAAGGCGGCTTATAATGCTGTCAATCTTAGTTATTGAAAGGGCGACCTGGTCCTCTAAGCCGTTTATATCTCCCCAAATAGTCCCCGCCGTGGGCGTGTCCCCTGCAAGCCCAAGGCGGTTTAATACCTCTGAGATATTAAGGCCGTTGCTGTCCGCCTGTCCCTTTATTGCGCTTAATCCATCCGCCGGGTCCTCTAAATCAGAGAGGGCCACTTTAATATTATAAAGGACCGTGTCCGCTGAATTGTCAGGCGTGCCTATTGAATCCTGCACGGCGTCTATTAGGATTTTAAGAGCCGATAAGCCATGGCCGGAGTCTATGAGTTCCCCCATGATTCCAGAGAGCCGAGCGGTTATATCCTCAGAGCCCGGGTCGCCTAAGCGGGTTAATATGTCATCAATTGCGCCCTTTATTGCGCTTAGGCCTGTGCTGGAATCCTCTAAGTCCGCCTTAGAGCCATCCGCCGCTGCTGTGCCACGGGTCAAATAATCCGCTGTGGAATTGGCCCCCTCTGTCCCATCTGGCGCATATTCCCATATCTGGCGGGCATTGGCGCCCGCTATGGAAAGGCTGGCGATATCGTCTTTTATATTGTTGTTATCCCCTGAATCCCCGGAATATGAGCCTATTTTATCATGGAGCGCACCATCGCCCGCCGCTGGTGTGCCAACTGAGGCCGCTAAGTCGTTGAGCGGGTTTATAATCCCCTGGTCCTGGTTGTCTCTGAGGGCCGCTAAGCCGTGGCTGGGGTCCTCAACCTCCCCTTTAAGTTCTGTTATATCCGCTTCAATTGTGGCGCTGGCACGGCTGCTTATAGTGCTGTCTATGTAATCAGTCCAAGAGCCCACATAAAGACTTATGGCCTCACTTTCCATGCCTTCAACTAAAAGGGTATAAAAGCCCGCTGGCTTAGTGCCAACCTCATAAACGCCATAATCCCCGATATAGGCCGCTGGGTAATAATCTGTTATCGTTGCACCTGTGGAATCATAAAGGGTCGCCTCTGGCCTTAACATCAATTCCCCAACCATCTTATAACCTGGGTCAGGGGAAAGCGGCCAATCCGCACTACTCCCCGCTGAGTCATCGCACGGGGCGCCAGAGCCCTTAAGGGCAAGGTGCAAGGTATAATCGGCGCCATCCGTGGGCATAAAATCTGTTATTGCCCTTTCCGCATAGTCCCCGGCCGCAACGCCGCTTAAATAACTCCCTGATATGGAATCGCTATAAACAATTGTGCCGCTGCTGTCCTCTTTAATTGTGAGGCATATAAAAGCCCCGCTGGACCAATCCACCCCCTCAGGCGGTCGGAACCTTATAAAATTGAGCGGGTGCCCATTCCCCGTAAAGGTTGCATATATGTCGGTTGTGCTTTCCATGCGGTCATAGGGCGCACTATAGAATATATGCTTTTTTGCTTTCGTGGCCACAACCCGCACGAATTCACTGCTTCTAAATCTCATAACCCACCACCTACAAACTTTAATAATAGAGCCATCAAGGCGGCAAATCCAGCCGCCCCGCTAACTGTTATTGTTATTTTAAGTTCCCTGCTGGCATCGCTGAACCTGAAAGGCGCCCGCCTAAAATTCCTTAATTCCACTTCAAGCGCCGTTAAGCGCCGCTCATGGTTTAACTGAGCCTCCCCATAGGTTTTAAGGAAAGAATCTAACTTTTTAGAGTTCCGCTTAACCTCTGACTTGAGATTAAGGACCGCCTCGGTCAATTGCCCTAACTCTCTTTCCCCGCTCATGCTATCCGCTCAATATACTCGCTTTCCTGTCCAGCATTATAAACCCGCCAAACCTCTTTAACATCCACCGGGTCGGCTGGACCTAAATCGGTCATAGTCCCATCTGGGTTTAATTGCTTTTTGTGCCCTTGGACCTGATAAAGGATTATATGAACGCTGGAATCTGTGGGGTCCGCCGTATCTGTCAGAGAGTCCGCCACATAAGAGGCCCTGGCCTCTATTGCTGCTATTCTATCGCTTAGTTTCATTGCACTACCTCCACGCACTTTTTATTAAACTGCGCAATCGTGGTTATATATGCCCTGTCCCCGCCAATGTTTTTTATCCAAACATGCGGGCGCTTTATATACCCTGGCACATCGTAAAGCGGCGCTTCAAACGCCTTAAACTCAACGCCAGGGTATCCGCTGATTGAATAAGAGGGGTTAAAACCTCCCGTGTAATCCACATTACATAAAATAAGCCCCTGGTCTAATGCACGGGGGATATTATCATGGTCTATAAACTGCAATTCAGAGCGGAGTTTATAAAAAGTGTTATCTAAGACTTCGGCCAATAACACTTTAACCCTTATATCTGTAATCTTTCCATTAAGAACGACCCCCGGGTCAGAGCTGGGGAATATTATATATAACTCATCCCCGGGGTCTAACTGTGAGCCCTCAATCCGCACATATCCCAAATAATCCGCCGTGCAGCCACCGCCGCCTTCTATTGATTCCACCGCCGCCTTAATATCCGCAATATCAGGGGTGCTTAAATCTGAATCGGCTTTAATGGCCTCAACGGCCGCCTTAATGTCCGCAATGTCCCCAGAGTTCCCACCCTGTCCAGCCTCTATATTTGCCACAATAGCCTTTATCCTGTTAAGGGCCTCCTGGGTTGTTAAAACCCTATCCGTTGCCGTTCCTTCATCAACCATTTAATCGCCTCTTATTGTCTTATTAAGGGGTTTAAAATGGGAAAGGGTTTTTAGCGGCTCAGGCCGCTTTAAAGTTCTTTCCGGGCTTAACCGCCGCCTTAACCTTTCCGCCAGGATAAACCAGAACGCCGCCAGCCCTGGTCGGGTAATCCCCTGTATATATCCATGTTTTAGGCTTAGGTTCCGCCCCGCTCTTTTTTTTGCTCATATTATCCCCTGATTCTAAGGGCACATTTAGGCGCTCTTTATAACCGCTGTATATGGGGCATTCAGGACCTCAGCGCCCAGGCTCATCGTTGCAATAAGCCGGGTCGCTAATTTACCAGCCGGGGCAAGGTCCGCCTCAATTACGGTTATATCCTCACCTAAGGCCTCTGCAATTGAGCGGGCCGAGAGCGCTAAGCCACTATATACCTCTACATTGTTGTTATTCTGTGCATGGGGTATATTGGTTGTTGTGAGAATCTGGGCGCCAAGGAACGCCGGAATCTCTCCGCTCTGGCCCGGGGTGCTGTTGCCGTATTTGCTGGCATTTACAAACTGCTCGTCGGCCCATAGTGCCGCCTTCTGGTGCGGGTGCATTATAACCACATAGGGCTCGGGGGCGTTGTTGCTTTCCAGCGCTTCAAGGGCCGCCTTTATGCTGTCCGTGTCCATCACATCCGCCGCCGTGATTGAGTCATCGTTGGGGGCGTCATTCACCCGTATTATATGCCCTGCGCCTGCAATGGCCTTATTTATAATATAGGTATCCTCTTTCTTAGCCAGGGCTTCCCCGAGCGCTCTGGTTGCCTCATCGTAAAGATTGGCTTTTGAGCGCTGGAGGGCATTACGGCTTATATCCACAACGGCGTTAAACCGTGTAAGCGCTATTTGCACCTCGCTAATTGGGAGAACAGAGCCGCTTAGGGTTGTATCCTCTGCACTATTGGGCATTTCCAGGGCGTCAAGGCCGCCAATCTTAGCGATTGTTATGCTCTCCCCTGGGCCGCCCTGTAATTCTGTATTGAGAACCGCAAGGTTGCGCATATAACGCTTTTCGGCTGCTATCTGCTCAACCAGAGCGGCCTTAATCTCTGGGATTAATGCGGCTGCTGCTGGCGAATCCGTGAGGGCTCTCTTTATGTCTATTGGCATGTTAAAACCTCCCTGCTTCTTCCAGGACCTTTAAAAGGTCTTTCCTGTCTATCTGTCTCAGGTCCTTAGGTTCTACGGCGGTAATGGTTGCGACCGCCATACCCCGCCTGGGCTCTGGCTCAACCTTTACCTCCTCTGCATTCTGGACCTGGTCGGAATTATCCGACGCTGGCTCTTCAGGGCTCTGATTAGAGGCCAAGGCCTCAACCATTGCCCTAAGTTCCCCAAGTGCCCCCTCTAAGGCGGCGACCTCCCCTTCTAAGGTCTCAACCCTGGCCGTAAGGTCCGGGGTTGCTGTGTCAGGGGCGGCCTCTGGGGCCTGGGTTGCTGGTTCCTCTGGGGCGGTTGCCCCCTGTCTTTCCTCTGTGATTTTATCACCTCTGGACTCTGATATATCCGCTAAGCGCACGGCTTTAAAACGGGCGGCGCTATTGGCTGGTAAATCCACTACTGAGATTTCCACGAGCCTAAAATGGGTTATAACGCCCACATCCTCGCCGTCTATATTCTCCCATTTAATATCGCTTTCCCGCTCAATCTGGCCGCCTATGCTAAACCCGTTTATTACTTCCTGTTTAATCAGCGCCCAAGCCTCATCGGCGGCCTGGGTGCCTGTGGCAATCTCTGCAACCACAAATAGGCCATCAGAGCGCACGGCGGTTTTTAGGACCTCCCCGCTCTGGGTCTCATATTCCGCAAGGACCCGCCCGATTGGGGTCTCATGCTGGAATCTTAACACGGGTGCGGTCATAAAATCCTTTAAGGCCTCTTCTAAGGCCTCCGCTGTAAATATGGTCCCGTAAGAATCAACTACCGAGGGCACTGAGGCAAGCCCGGCAATAATGCGGGGCTCAGGCTGGCCCTCTGGCGTGGCCTGTGTGCTGCTTATGCGCTCAAACTTTCCACTTATACTTAATACCGCTGTCATGTATTCTTTACCTCCTGCATTCTGTTAATAACCGCCTTTATCAATGCGCCACGGTTTAAAGCGCTCTGGAATGGTCTTAAAAGGAAAGGCTGGGGTTCTGTGCGTGGGCGATTGCGGGGGACATAATGGCCTTTACTAAATGCAAACTTAGCCCCTGAGCGTGGGGCCCGTGCGCTTAGCCGTGCAATCCGACCAACCTCCCACCTTAGCGCTTTCCTGCGGCGTGGTGCGACCCAATGGCGTTTATATCCATCATGGACCGCCGCCGCATAGGGCGCCGTGTATTTTATGGTAATTGCGCCCTCTTTAATGTCCAATAATCCAGATTCCCTTAAAACGCCTGTGTCCGCCGGGCATTCCTTAAGACTTTCCCTATAAACCTGTGTCATGAAGTCCCCGGCGCCCGCCTTAAACGCCTCTGGGTATTTGTCTTTTATCTGCTTTATAAAGCCGTCAAGGCCGTTTATCTCCTCGGCGTCAAATACCAAGCGCATTAAACCACCTCCTCAGAGCCAACTATAAGCCCGGCCTCAAGCGCTTTATTATATTCTGAATCTGTCAGGGGTGCAGTTATACAACGGCAATTAGGATGTGATGGGGGCAAATAGCGGGTGTCAGATATGTTAAATATCTTTCCATCCAGAGCCCGGCAAATATCGGACTGTCTGGAATCCCTAACGCCTATACGCTTATATGCTTTAGTTCCCATGCGTTGCATTGAATTAACCCGGGCACGGTTGGCTATATGATTAAAGCGGGTGCGCTCTATGCGCTCTAACTTCCATTGCTCAGATTCCAGGACCTCGGGTATATTATCCTCAATGGTTGAAGTGAGTTTATAAAGGCTTATACCGCCCTCTGCAATTGTGGAATCTATAAGGTCGTTTATCTGGTCCGCTAAATCTGCGCTAAAAGTCTTAATGGGCTTTATGCCTAAGTCCTGATTGATTGAGTCTAAAAGGTCCTTAGGGAGAGCGTCAGGGTCCGGCGGGGTGCCGCTTATGCTGGCCTCCCCTTCAAGCCATAAATCTATACTCTGGGTCGCTGATTGCTCTATAAGTGCGCCCGTGGCCTTATCTATGATTCCCTGCACCTCGCCCTTAAAGGTATCTGGGTTTATTACCTTATGCTCTGAGCGCTGGGAATCCCCAAGCGTGCGCCTATATAGCGCCCTTATGCCCGCAATGATATCGCCCTTCAACTGCTCGGCGTTCTGGTGCGCTATGTCCTGAGCGGCGTTATAAATGCCCCCTGGTGTGTTGAAAGTGTGGGGGGTTATATTATCCCCTGTTGCGCTTTCCGTGCCTGCACCGCCCACCGTGTCGGCCCTGGGGGTGAGAGTTCCCCCCAGAGCCTTTTTATTAAGGAGGGATTGCTGGGGTTCAGCCTGAGAGAATAAAGCGGGCGCCGTTGCGGCTGGTGTTATGGTCTTATCCCCGTTGGGTAATGGGGGGAGGCCTATAACATCCCTTAACTCGTTGGGCGTTAAGGCCTGCTTATCAAGTAAGAGCCCATAGGCACTTATTAGGCTGGGGTCTATGAGGGGGCGGGGGGACCTGATTTTAAATTTATAGCGTGTCAGGCCCAGGCGCTCTTTAAAGAATCTGTTAAAGGCCGCTTCAAGAAGGGCGTTTAAGGCGTCTATGGAATCATAAAAAGCGCTTATCTGGGTTGTGCCTGTAATCATTCCAGCGCCGCCGGTCTCACTTATGCCTATCTTAATCTGTGGCACCTTGTAAATTGATAAAATGCGGGTCTCCATATAGCGCAATAAGGCGTTAAACTCCATGTCCTTATTAGAATCTGAGAGGGGGGCGACCGTCATCTGGGGCGTATTTATGAATGTATAACCGCCGGCCTCTGAATCCATGTCGCTTTTTATCTGATTTATAAGGCGCTCTATTGCTGGATTAGGCACATCGCCAAGGTTAATAAGAGCCTTAGGGCGACCATGGTTAAAATAATAGTCGTGGTTGTATTCTATGGCCCTAAGCCATGTTGCTATAAGAGCCTTGGCCGCCACCATGGGAGGGGTTCCGTAATGCGCACCAGGGCCAGGATTAAGGGCGATATGTATTACATCCCCCGGCTCAAAATCTATATTCTGCTGGCCATTGCCCGGCTGTTGCTTATATCCTATTATATCCCCGCTCTTAGGGTCCTGTATTATAGTCATCTGTTGCGGGGGCAATAGCCAGAGTTTAAAGGGCTCACGGCCTATTACTTGGCCGTTCAGATTCTTTAAAACCTTATATTGCACTTCAACCCAAGCATCGCCGAATATCTCAAGGCTTAGAATTATGCCCTTTAAAAATTCAGAGCCCGTTAAGAGTCCGCCCGGGGAATTTAAAAGCGCCTCTGCTTTATCTCTTAAAATTTTTTGGCTCTGGCTGAGCGGGGCGCCCTTAGCCTGGTCCTCAAATAAGAACCCTTTACTTATTGCTGTCTCCGCAATCGTATTAATGGCCGCATTTAACGGCGCTGTTTTTAGATATGCCGACCACATAAGAGGGCGGGTAAATCCAGAGTCTCCATAACGGGGCGTAATAGTGCGCCCTTGGGCGTGGGCGCTCTTATAACCCTTATCCTCAATGGAGGCCTCTCCATGGCGGAACCGGCTCAGGAATCCCATAAGTGCAACCCAATATAGATATATGGCGCACGACTATTTAAAGATATGGTGGTTTAAATGCTGAATTTATCCCCACGGGCACCTAAGGTCGGCGGCGCTCTATGGGTCTTTATTATGGTTGCTGTGGGCTCTGGCGCACGGTTCAAATATCCCCAGAGGGCAAGGGCGGCGCTGTCGGGGTAGTCATCATTACCGCCCGGCCTGTGGTGTATGCTCATATATTGCCCCTTTACCTCACGCTGTAAGGTTATATTCTGGGATATAAAGCGCTTTAAGGACTGCTGGAGGCTCAAGGCCCGAGGGGTTATTGCAATATCTGGGGCGCTCTGGGGCAATAATAGCCGCCGGTCCTCTATTGCCCGGAGATATTCCTTATAAAGGGCGTCTTTCCCCGGCATTGAGAATATAAAAGGCTTAAAGGGTATATCTGGCCGTGCGCTTTTAAACCATTCAATCACGGGGTCGCCGGCGCCCGTGGTGTCCGCCGTTATGCTCTGAATGAATGGAAAGCGGCCAAAAAGGCTTAAGAGTTCCTGTAATTGCGCCTCATAACCTATTTGCCTCAATTCAACCCATGAGGCAATAAATGGTCGGCCCTCTGAGTCTTCTATAACAACCGTGGCGACCGTTGAATCGTCATATTTAGCCAAGTCCAAGCCAACCCATGCGGGGGCCTCTGAATATGTCAGAGCCTCAGGCGGTCCCCGTTCCTGCATGGCCGCAATATCCCGGGGCGTGATTGGTTGGCCAATATCAAATAACCACTCTAAGCCATATTGCCGTCGGTATGCGGGGGAATCTGGCCCCAATTCCGCCCGTTGTCTTTCCAGATATAAGCCATATTGCGGGTTATGTTTAACCACATCGTCGGTATTTGTGATATAGTGCTTTAATGTTGAGTCCCCCAAGGCCGTATAAAAAAAGTTAGGGGTATAACCCGGCGTGCCCATATAGACTTTAAGAGCGTTATAGTGCGCACCCATAGGGTCAATACGGTCGCTTTTAACCTGGTCCTCTATGTCCTGGGCCTCATCAATTATTATAAGATTGAAAGACTCGCCTACAATATGGGCGGTCTTATTCCCAGGGAGCGCTTTTAAGAGCGTGCCCCCCGGATATTCAAGCCAGCGCTCCAAATCCTTAATGGGGATTATTCCCCGCTGTCTAAGTTCTGGCGCCATGAGCGCCAATTTACCTTTAACTTTCCGTGCCAATAAGAGCGCTTGGCCCTCTGAGGGGGCAACCACGCCCGCTTTAAGCGGCCAAGGCGTGCCGCCCGCTGCACTCAATACTATAAGATAAAAAAGCGCCATGGCCACCGCCTCGGACTTTCCAGATTGGCGGGGATAAAGGGCGGTTATGGTGCGCCCTCGGCGCTCTAAAAAAGAGCCCACAATATCAACCATTAAATCCAGCTGGTAAGCATAAGGACCAGCCCAATTATTGCCGTGGCTCCGGTCCCATTGCTTTAAGAATTGCCTGATATTAAGCCTCAAGCGTTCTTTATCCGTTTTTTAACCCCCTTTTTTTTGCTCTTTTTTGAGCGCTTAGAGCCCGAGGGCTTAGGGGGCTCTGGGGCGGGCATGTCCTCAATACCGAAAAAGGCTTTAACAGATTCCCAGGACCCGCCGCCCATGCCGCCGGGCGTTATGTTTATATTGCTGACTCCCAGAGCGCTAAAAGCCTTTTCGGCCAGCCTGTCCCTCATGTTCCGATATCTTATGGCCAGGTCATCACGCCCCTCCCTCTCAAACCGCTTTATCAAATGCTCATATTCCTTTATTGTGTCCGTATAATAGCCAAGCGCCCAACTTATAGCCTCCTGCACCTCTGGGAGCTCAGAGCCATAAGCCCTTATGCCCTCTCTTAGCGCCCTCATATCTGAGCGCACGGCCACAACCCCCCAGCCTTCCCACCATGGGAGCCGCTGTAATTCTTCTAAGGCCTCAGGTGCGCTATAGCCCCGCAATAAATAGCGCAATACGGCAAGCCTGCGCCTGCGGACCTTTATCGTATGGCCCAGCACCTTATCGCTTAAGTCCATTATTACCATATAATCACCTATTCCCATTTATTGGCTCTTTTTTTAACATATAAGCATATTGGCGTATATGTTTATAATGCTTATGCAAGTGCAAGCCTGGGCGGGGATTTGAACCCCGGACCCGCTGCCGGACCAGCTCTTAAGGTTGGCGCTTTACCGCTCAGCCACCCAGGCATTAAGGCGGCTCTGTCCTTTCCACTTCTTAAGGCGCTCAAGGGCATAAAGGATATATTCCTTATTAATATCTATGCCAACCCACGGGCGCCCATTCCGCTCGGCCGCTTCCGCTGTGGTTCCAGAGCCGACGAATGGGTCCAATATAACCCCGCCCGTTGGGGTCTTAGTGAGTTTAACTAAATGGTCAATTAGACTAAGAGGCTTTACGGTTGGGTGCGGGTTATCCCCCCGCTCTGAGGGCGAGGCCTTAGCCACATAAAAAAAGCGTGAGGGGCCGCCAGAATCATTAAAGCCCTGTGGCTGGTATAAAATAGGCATGGCCTCCCCTGTATTATTTGAATGGCGCCAGCCAATCTTTTTAAATCCCAATGGTCCGCTCTTAGAATTCCCCGCCTGACTGTCAAGCATAGCGGCGGCCTCTGGGTCTAATATGATATTGGCCGGAAAGCGCCCCACATGCTCTTTAAAAACCCCACCGCTCAGGCCAATGCCATTATATCCTTTTGAATCCCCCTTAGTCATTATAACATCGTTGCCAATCCTGGCCTCCTTGATATTCATGCCCGCCACGCCCCATTTAAGCGCATTCTCCGCATAGGTGCCGCTTAGGGGCTTCATGGCCATTATTATCGGCTCATAGGCCGGCTTAAGCGCTGTGGTCTTAAATCCGCTCCATGCCTTAGCCTCTGGGGTTGCTGGCGCCGTTATATCATATTCCCCACCAAACGAGCCGTCAAGCGCCCCGTTTAAAACTTTCCTGCTCTTTCCGCTCTGGCCTTTACCTATGCTCTCCCTTTCCGCACCGAGCCGCTCATCTATGAGCCGGCTTATATCCTGAGCCTTAGGGAATCCAGAACCATAAAGCCACATTAGGATATCTTTAAGGATAAACCCGGAGTCCTCAATATATACGGCCAAGCGGTGAAAGGTGCGGGGTCCGCCAAATATTAAGGCGATTCCGCCGGGCTTCAAGACTCTTATACATTCTTTCCAAATCTGCATAGGCGGGAGGGCTTTATCCCAATCCTTAGCCATGAAGGAAAGGCCATAAGGGGGGTCGGTTATAATTGTGTCTATTGAGTTATTGGGGATTGTTTTTAATGCTTCAAGGGCATCAGCGTTTATCAATTCCCCTAAGCCCACTTTATAGCGCTCTAATTTGTGAGAGGGGGCGGGGGCGGCCTCTGGCATTGCTCTTAAGCCTCCTCCCATGGAATCCAGCGTATAACCTGGCCCTGATATTCCCCTTCTTTATCCAACTTTGTTAAGGTCAAATAGCGCATTCCTGAGCGCACGGCCTCTATTTTAGGGGCATAAGTCAGGCTCATAACCCAGCGCTTCAATTTACCGCCTCCTGAGGGCATTTATAAGATATATTCAAGCGCTGGGACTCATGGCCTTTTTGCGCTTCAATGCTAAGGCTGCATCGCTCAAACACTAATGTAAGATTAGAGCCTAAAAACTTAGCCCTGATAAAATCGCCCGTATCAATGCGCAATAGAGAGGGCACCTCTGGAATATCAACGCCAAAACGGCCAGGATTAAGCGCAATTAACTTAATGCCATTTATGCCTATAATGCTTTTAGAGCCGTGCAACTTAAAGCCAGAATCACTTTTTAAGAGCCCCTCAATGCTGCTTATTATATCCGCAATTATGGCCTCTGTCCTCATAGTCCGCCCTCCTCTAATAATTTATAGTCTCCGCCCTCATAAGCGGCATATGGCACATATTCAAGGCGCACATAGGCAATATTTGCCGCCTTAACATATTCAGGCACATCAGAGGGGGGGAGCGCTTCCGGGGGCGTTGCCCTTTTAACCCTGCAATGCAAGGTTAAGCGCTGGTTGCTCAATATTACCGACTCAATAGGGACCCATAAGGTCCCTTTCCCTGCGGTCCTTATGGCCGCTATGTCCTTTTTGGTTGCTGTCCTGTGTATTTTCATATTTACCACATCCTTAAAACGCTTAAACCGATAAAACATAATTCTATTGCGGCTTTTAGAGCCTGAAAGATAAACCCGCTTAGCCTCTAAAAATCCAGAGCGGGCGCCAGCCGAAAGCATGAGCTTAAGTTTATCTATGCTATAATGGGGGTTAAACGGCGCTGGGATTGATTTTTTAGAATTGGCCAGGCCGTTTATAACATAGCGGGCACTAAACCACTCGGGCAAGTCCTCAACCACGGCGGCCAGGACATCCAGATTAAGCCTTAACTTCTCTTTACGATTCAATCAACCGCCCCCGCCCTGCTTTCATATTTCATTATTGCCCGCTCCATTCTTTCCAATTCCGCCTTATTGGCTTTATTAACCATTAGGGCGATTTCTGAGCGCTTCAAGTCCTCATAGAGCGCTTTAATGTCCTCATCTGTTATTTGTATTAAAGAGCGATTGGCTTTCCTTTTTAGCGTAATAATGCGCCCCTTATATCTCTGCATAAAATCAGCCATAGAGGCCGCCATAACATCCCCCTCGTCATATTCCAAATACCTATATAACCAATCTGGCAAATCTGACTTTCCCCCTTTATCAATTCTCCGCTTATTGGGATGGGTCAAATAAACCGAGGGCTCATATTCATTAATCCAGCCCTTGATTTCTGATATAAAGGCCTGCTTAGATTGCTGTATTTTAAGAGCCGATAAGCGCCTCGCTTCTATATCTCTTAATTGCGCTTCAACTTCAACCATCAGGGCATTGAGCGCTTCAATCTCTGAGCTTAGCGCTTCTTTTTTAGCGTTTAAATAACGCTCTTTAAGTTCCAGCGCTCTTAAATCCCCCTCGGAAAGGGCTTTATCTAAAATTGCGCTCTCAATATAAGCCCCCATGCCTCCATTTTGCTTATTGGGTGCTGATTCCTTTAAAATATTCAATACCTCAGGGCTTAGGGTCGTGTCTAATCTTATTTTGCGGGCCATGAGAGCGGCATACATTGAAGGTATATAAGTTTTATCCTCTTAGGATAGGATAGGATAGGATAAAGAGTATAACTTAATTGGTTGTGTGTGTGTATAGGTTCTGTGTGTGTGTATAACTCTATAACATTAAAGACTTAATCAACTCATAAACACAACCTTAAAAAAGGAGAGGGCGGGGCGCTGGCCCGCAAACCCCGCAATCATGATAAAGGAAAGGTTGTTTATAAGTCTATTGCTCTGAATATCTAAAAAAAGAATAGGGGAAAGGGGTTTAATCTGTGTCCTCAGCCTCTTTATATTCTGTGTCCCCGGTCTCTATATAATGCCTTATGCGCTCCGCTGTCTCCATCAATTGAACAAACCAACCGATAGGGAATTTTTTAAAAGAGGGGTCGTTTAATTGTGGGGATTGAGCGGCCGCCAATACTGCAAACGAGCGGGCAATCACGGCCTCCCTGCTGGTGTCCGGCGCATGGGGGGCGGCGCTTTCCTGTCCCTCTGGTTCTGGTGCCGTCTCCTTATTAAAGCCCGCTAATTCCTCATGGGTTGCGGGGCGTATTACGAGCGGCCTTAAGAATTCGTGGCCATCTCTTAGGTCTTTCCAGAGTTCCACATAAACCAGAGAACCAACGGCTGGAAAGAATCCCTTAAATGGTGCCCATATCTCAGAATGGAAAACCTGAGTTATTAAGGATTCCCCGGCACGGCTAAGCGTGAGGCTCTGGTATATATTGCCCCAACGATTGGTTTTACTTTCCAGGCGCTCAACCTTATAAACGCCCTTAATATCTGGCTCTGGTGCGCTTTTATCTTTCATTTAATCCACCCCCCCGGACTCTGGCGCTGGTCCCAATAACCAAACATGCGGGCCAATCTGCTCGCCCTTTATAGAAGGGTCCGCTAACATCTGAGGGCTAAGCCGATAAAGTGATATATGCCCATATATTGCGCTTAATCCGCTCTGGTGTATGCGGGGCACCCGCCACTTTTTAACCTCTTCCATATAACGCCCCGCACGGCTTAGTGCTGTGCTGGCCCTGCTGGCCTCAATGATTAGAATCGCTGAGCCCGCCGGGGTCTTTATGGTTGCTTCCCAGATTACCAGGCGCATTTAATCAACCTCCTGGGCTTCAAGATTTAAGGCAAGCCTGAGCGCTTCAAGGGCGACCATAACCAGCCCTGAGCCATCACGGGCCGCAATCATTACACGGCCGACGCCCGCTTCATGGACCCTATAGCCTGGCGGGGTCTTTCCGGCCAATATCTGGGCGGCGCTTTCCTCAGTTATGGTTAAAGAGCCTTTTAGTTCCCCATAAAGGCTATATTCCCTTATGGTCAAGGTGCCCGCTTCAAGGTCCCTTTTTATATCCCTATACATTTAATCCACCTCCTTTAAAAGAGCCTTCAACCTGTCCGCTCGCACGGTTGATTTACGCCCAGCGCTGGGACCCTCACGGTATTCAATGCGCACCATGCGCCCGCTGGGGTCTTTCGCAAGTTTATAAACTTCTTCTATGCTTTCCATCAAGCGCACTTTATAACCGCGATCGCTCAAGATTGAGCGCACCGCTGGGAATTGCAACGGGGTTAAATCTCTCAAATGATAAACCGCCGTGCGCTCTGGGGCGCCCTGTGGCGCTTTTTTAATGCCCAAGGTCTCTTTATCCTCTGGCGATTTATTTGCGCCCTCTGGTGCGCTCTGCGGCGGTTCTGTGGCGCCCTCTGATTCCTTAGCGGCGGCGATATCCTGTGCGACCTCTCTGATATATGCGGCCACCCGCCGGATTCTGGAAAGGTCCGCCCGCTGGTCAATAAATAGCGCAATCTCCGCCGCCCGGTCCAATTCCGCAAGCGCAAACACGAGCCCCGCTTCCAATCCTTTTAAAAATTCTGGGCTCTTATCCTGATTGGCGGTCAAGGCTTCTTTATGGTCCTTAGGGGAATAGGGGGAATATCCCCCATTTATAAAGGAGTTTAGGTCCTTCATTCCATCCCCCCTCGCTGTTGCGCCATAGATAAATACTTCTCCCATAGATAAGGGAAAGCGGCACGCATGGCGGCCATATTGTCAAGGTCGGCATATATCAGGGATTGCCCCCAATGTCTGGCAAAATCCCCGCCATATTTATAAGCGGCCATTCCTACCTTATGCGCCTCAAGCCTCAGGCTTTCCCCCATAAAAAACCGCTCCAATTTATCGGGGTGCGGTAATAGGGCCGAGAATTGTGGGACCGCATCGTCGCCATACATCTTTATACGCTTGAGCCCATGGCGCTTAAGATAAAGGACCAAGCGCCTAAATAACGCTGGTTCAATAACCACGGGGTCCCTTAAGCCCCCAATATTGCGGTCGCCAGGCATAACCGGCACCCAGAGGCCCTTATTGTCATTTTTGCACATAAGGATATTGTCATCGCCGGCGTATGGTTCCAGATTATAGCGGTAATAAGCCATTTAGGCCACCTCCTCCATGTCATCACGGGCCCGGCGCAATTGCGCCGGGCTTATCTCTACATAGGCTTGTATTCTTATCATATTCCCCCAAGAGCCATGCCCTATAACATGGGTCGGGCACTCTAAATATTGTTCCAGCTTAGCCTTTTCTTTCCTATAGAGGGGCTCGGGGATATTTACCGCCTCTCCCCTTTCCAGCGCTTCCAAGTGGTAGCCCAGAAGTCGGGGGCGTCTTTCGGTCTCTTCATCCCAGCCATGGCGAGGGGCCACGGCATCGCTCACATCCGCCACGGGGGCGGGGTTTTTGGTTGTGTGTTTTTTGGTTGCCATTTTATCACCACCCAGGGTAAAGGCATTAAAGTATTTAAAGGCTTCCCAAATATGGGACATAATCACATATTGTAAATTATTGTTTATTGTTTTAGCCTCCTTTAAATAGGCTCGTGGCCTCAATTAATGCTTAAAAGTTAAAAACGAATTGAGGGGCGGGCACCGTGGCCGCCCCGGGGGGCGTGTGGTAAATGGCAACCGATTAAGGTCTCCGGTGCATGGCGCAATAAACGCCACCCGTCGGATATAAGCATTAAGCATTAATAAATTTATCAAAAATGCACCAGAATAAGGACATTAAAGCGCTGTCCTGGGATTAAATCAGGGGCGCCAGGCACCTTAAAATATCTATGTTGGCCCGTGTTGCCGTTTATTGTGGTATTGAGTCTTATCTTATCCAGGGTCTTAAAATATGGCGCCCATGAGGGGGTAAATGCGCCCGGGTGCTGTAAATCCAAGAGCGCTTTATAATGCTGGTCGCTACAACTCCCAGAGGGGCACGGGTCCCATGGCAAGGCGTGGCGAGCGCTGAAAGTTAAAAGGTAATAGTGCGCTTTACCGCCGTTTATATCCACCTCCCCAAGGTCCTTAATGAAAGAGTCCCCAAGTTCTGGACCATAAGCGCCATCGGCATAAAGCGCCACGCTGTCAAACGATTCAAAACCCGATATCTTTCCCCAAATGGAAAGTGCAATCGGTGCGCCTGTGCCTGTTAAATCTGGCGGCCTTATTGGCTCAAATTGCGCTTTAAGAGCGCTATAAACGCCAGGCGGCATATTGTTAAGATATAAGGTTGTGGTCTTATCTGGGTTTAAATCAAGCGCATAAACCTTATAATTCCCATCGTGGGCTGTGCCATGTAATCTTATAATTGCGCCAAGAATCTCGGGGCGATGCCCCCTAATCTTTATTGTGCCGCCCTTTAAATCATATTCAAGCGCTGCGCTTATAGAGTCTATAATTGCCCTTAAATCTGTGGCGGCCGCTGGCAAATCCGACATCAGGGGGTAAAAATCCGCACCACTGGAACCTATCAAGTCATAGAATAAAGGCGCAACGATATCGCCAGCTCCGGAATCCTTTAACTTTATCCTGGCTGCGGGGTCTGGTCGGACATGGGGCATTATTGCCATATCCAAGATATCCCCATTATTGCCGTAAAAGTCATAATCCACGCCGTTATAGATTGATTTAGCGGTTGCAATTGGCAAGGTGCTTATATTGTAATAGTTCCCCGCATAACCGCCCATAACTCCCCGGGGGTCAAAACCAGAGGGCCAAATATCCCAGCCTTCAAGGGCTGCAATATGTTTTATTTGCTGTAAGCCTGCACCGCCCGCAATCCCTCCAATGTCCAGCCTCGTATTTAGTGAATCATAGCCCGTCGGTGCATAAAAGGCATTATTGAGCTGGACCAAGCGCTTTATAATGTCCCTTGTGGTTGTGTTATTTGCGGGGATTAGGGGACCAAATAAATAAGAGCCATCGGGCGGGGAATCCCCCTTAATGCGCAATATGGTTTTATCCGTCGCCTTGTCGTAATAATAAGATTTATCCGCCGCCTTATCTGGGGGGCATGGTGTAAGGCGCACCATTGGGGCGGGGCCATCCGGGGAATATGAATTTATATCGCCGCTGCTGTTATATTCCACAAATAAGCCCATATCTCTATAATCTGAATCCTGCGCACGATTGGCCAGATAAACTTTTTTTGTATTGTTGGAATCAGTTATAGAGATTATAAGGTAATAGGGGCGGCCGCTGTAAAGTTTCCCGGAATAGGTCAGATTCCTTAAAAAGTTCTGGACCGGTGCGCTGCTGTTATATTCTGTCAGGGAGTCGTAATTTAGGGTCGTGCTGGCAATTTTAGAGCCCAAGCGGGGAAAGGTCTTTATCTGACCGCCCTCAATGGCCAACCCCTCCCAGAGTTCCAGATTTACGGCCGGGGTTGTGCCCGTGGTTCCTGGCTCTCTCGCTAATGGCACGCTAAAAACCCAATCGGTATTTAATAGAGGGGCGGGGGAGTCAATGTAAATAAGCGCACCCTTCCCCCAATTGGTTATATATTCCCAATCCGCCACGCCCTCTTTATAACCGCCAGAGGGGCAAATATCAGAACCAGAGGGGTTATAAACAACCATCGGCCCGGGTTGCCAAGGGCCATTTAAAGAGGCCTGGCCTTTTGTTAATGTAAGATATTGATATAATCCGCTATGGGCTCCAATCATGGCGGGCGCATTTGTGGAAAGGCTGTAATCCATGCTTAAGGCATTAACCGTTATTGTGGTGCCATCAGGGGCGCCGTTAATATCGGTTATAATCCCCCTGAATATAATGGCCTGTGAGCCGCTGATATCGGAATAAACCCTTAAAAAGTCCCCCTTCTTTATGCTATGTCCCAGCCGCTCCATTAGTTTATAGTTAAGGACCGCCTGGACGGCGTTCTGGCCGTTGCTGTTTATCAGGGCAAGATTTACCTTATAATCCAATACCAGCCCTTCCGCCATGGCTCCAAATTCCCCAGAACCAAGCCCGATTTTAAATTCAATCATAGCGGCTTAACCTCCCGTGCGCTTATTTGCCATTCTATTAAGTCCGTATCAACCCGCACGGGTCGGGCTATGGCCTCAATTCTTAGATATTTGCCGCTAAGTTCCTGAATCCCTGGCGGTAAATTGGAGTTTATGGCCTGCACTTTCCAGAGCCATTTAAGGCCATCTGCTAAATCGGTTAATTGGTGCGCATTATTAAGGCCGCTAAGGTCCCAAGCCCGCCCTTTATCTCTCATATAAACAGAATAGCCGGGGCCGCTGGCATAGAGCGGGTTTAAATTCTTTATCTCTGGTCCATCTCTGGGCGTTGCGCTCTGGACTATATCCAAATATACGGTTTTGCTTCCGCCCGGGGGCGTTCCCCCGCTCTCTGAATAACTCTTTAATGTAATGTCCGCCATGCTTAAGCCCCCCATCTAATAGCCTGACTTATTTTATTTGCGAGCGTGTCCATATCCACGGGTGCCAAATAGCCATTTATGCTTATATTTATGTTCTGGTGCGCTCTGGTGCGCTCTGGCTCGCTGACTCTCCCTATTTGCTCCCCTTCATGGACCAGAACCACCCCCGTTTTTTCCACGGTGCGCACCTCGCCCGGCTCAGTCTGGGCGCTGGCTTTCAGAGAGGCCAAATATGTTAAGCCGCCACCTATGGCCGCCGTGAGAATTCCCGCAATGATTGGGGCTGCTGGTCCCCAACTCGCAACCTGTGCGCTGAATTCCGCCGCCGCCTGTGTCCATTTAGCCGCTGCAAGCCCAAGGGTTGCACCCGTTAAAACTGATAAAAGCGCCCGTTGCTCTTTACTCTTAGCGTTTATCGCCATGTATGCAAGCGCCACGCCGCCCGCTGCAACCGCAAGCCCTGTATAAGCCGCTATTTGCGCCTGTGTGGCGTTGGCCATCTGGCGGGCAATCACTAAATACATTTGCCCAGCGCCGGCGACCATGTCTATCGCCCCCTGAACCTTAGCCAACTTTTCCGCCGTGTCCTGACTGACTAAGCCCGTGGCGCTTAATCCACCTCTAAATTTACTTATTGCCCCCCCGAATCTGTCCAGCGCTTCAATATTGGCAATAAAGGCCACATTCTCGGCCATCTGGGCATTGGTTAAGGATTCCGTGCTTTCCTTAAGGTCCTCTGTGGCTCCGCTGGCCTGGTTGGCCTTATCGGTGTAGTCATCCTGTAGGGTCAGTTTAACCTTAACTTCTTTATCTGCCATTTATGGCGCCTCCAATCTCTTTTTAATGCGCTTTATGTCCTGCATATAACTAAGGACCGTAAAGGCACCAATGCTTAACCGCTCCATATCCCAGGGCATAAGCGCCGGGTATGCGGCCCAGAGTTCCACGGTGCGACTTAGGTCCCGCCAATATGGTTTTTTTTTAAATCCTCAATGTCTGGCGGTGCGAAATATGCGCTCGCCTGGTCTATGAATTCCTTAAGTTCATCTGACTTTAAGGCATTAAAGAGCGCCTGCACATCCTCAGGGCTTAAATTTGGATTAACGGTTATGGCCGAAATCAGGGCCGAATAATAGGGCGCTGCAATCTCGTTAAAGCGGGCAACTTTAAAAGAATCCTCAGGCTCCGCCTTTCCTGCGGCTATGCGCTCATATATTAAGACTAACTCGGGTTCCATCTCCATTATTGCCCTGTGCGCCTCTTCAAATTCCGCAAGAATTTTAAGTCGCTCTATGGCCCCTAATTCCTTAACTTCTATATCCCCAGCCCCAGGGATTGAGATTTTGCCACGGCGCACCCGCCCCGCCAGGAAAGCCCCTAAATCAAATTCAGGCATTTAACAACTCCACCCCCTCAAATTCTAAGCGTGCGGGGTATTCTAAGGCCGACAACTCTTTAATATCAAGGTCAAACGGCTTTATAATCCCATTTGAGAGCCTGATTTTTTTAGAAGGCACGCCAGAGAGCCCGCCCGGCGGTGTAAAGATTAAATCCACATATTCCACAGGTTCCCCATTATAAGAGCGTTCCCACCATGTCCAATTATTAGCCCCAAGATTGATTATAAGGGCCGCTGTGGCTTTTTGCTCTGAATATGCTGCGGGGAGCGTGTATATATTCCCATCAGCGCCGGTTAAACGGCCCATGTAAGCGCTTATATCCCTCGTAATCTGCAAGGCCCAGGACCTCAGAGGGGCGGGGGTTTCTTCCGCCCCGTCAATCTTAACGACCTCCCGCACATGCGCACCCAGCCAGGGCTTTATTTCTGGTTCTGGGTGCTGGACATAAAGCGGGCTGTTATTTGAGCCTACAAATCCCTTATACTCTGAGCTGGCGCCCGCCATCTGGTCCGTAATCTGAATATAGCGAGCAATCATGTCAATAGAGAGGCTAAGGGGCGTTGTATAGCCCTCCTTATTTAGCGTTATGCCCTTATGCACCGCACCTATTGCCAGAGCCGCCTTATATCCGCCTGGGCTGGCTGCCCCTTTCCAAATCTCCCATGTCTGACTTTTAATATTGTCATCAAGGGCGGGGCTTATAAGGTTATAAAAATGCTCGCCCGCTGGTTGTATGGTTGCGCTTAGCGCTGGGTTATATCCCTCTTTACTCCACCCCTGCGGCCATTCAGAGCCCAGCCCTGTTAAATCTGTGATATTCAAGCCATGGGTTAATTTATATTCCTTCAATAGCCCGGGGTAATAATACTCGGTGCCGTTGGGCGGGGCGCCGACCGTGGGCTCATCTATAAATACCGCTCTGTGTTCCTTTCCGCCTAATATGCTCATTTTAAACCTCCTCATGAGTTCTTAACTGAATGTCAATTATAAACCTGTAAATGGTGCCCTCTGGGGCGGGCTCGTGCTGTGGCTTCACTGATTGGACCAAGAACCAAGCCGCCGCACCATTGGCCGGCTGAATCTCTCTTAGATTAAGGCTATTTACGACCGCCGTCGCCTGAGAGCGGGCGCTTTCTTCATCTGGCGCCCAAACATTGGCCCATAACTCAGATATTACGCCGATTCCCTGGCCTGTCAAGTCCTGATTATAATCGGGGTCTATGCTTATAAGATTGGTTGTTATCTCTAAGCCAGGGGGCACAACCCAGCCGGGCCAACCTGCATATATAGGCACTACTGGGAATTGCGCTTTAAGCGTGTCTATTAATATCTGCTCTGGGTCCAGGTCTCGCATTATATCCACCCTAAGGCGTGCGCTGCTTCAAGGGCTATAAGAATGAGCCCAGCGCCGCTTATATGCTTTTTATAGCGTTTTAAAAGTGCGCCAACCCGCACCTTAACGCTTATATCTGCCTTTCCGTCGCCCGTTATGTCCTCTTCTACTTCTATATTTTCCCTTTTTGGGTTATATCTTATTTTCATGTCTTAGCCTCCTTTACTGCTATCTCAATCTGCAAGTCGGTTTTATGAAGGGTTAATATCCCATAGCGCCGGCCCGCAATCTCTATTAAGTCCTGTGCTCTTATATTGGCGTCTCTCTTTATATAGATATTCAAGCCTTCGCTTATGCTCTGGGTGCGCTCTCCGGCCTCTATGGGCTCGCTGATTGGTTGCACAATGGCCAACTCCTGGAATGGTTCCCCTTCAACCCAAACCGCCCGCCCCTTTAAATCAGGGTTGCCCCGCTCTCTGGGGATTATAGTTATTTGCTGCTTAAATTCATTTAAGAACCCATCAAATAAAGCGCTATAGGCTCCCATAACTTAGCCTCCTGATTGGGCTTAAAGCCTCTTTCCAGCCCTCTAATAGGGCCGCCGCTTTTTGATTATTGCCACCATAGGAAAGGCTAAGAGCCCCCTCCCCAATGCTGCTTAAGCCCTGTGGGTTTATGTCCCCGTCAATCTGCATTAAGGAATAAGCGGCCGCAAGGCGGGCGTTTATGTCCCTCAATATCCCCGGCATGTCCTCAGGCTCATAGCCCGCAGTATAATGCAACCATGTCGCCCCTGGGGGCTCTGGGAATATTCCGCCATCTATGCGCTCTATAATTCCAGATTTCCCCTTATACCTTATTACGCCCTCCCCTGTCTGTGGGTCAAATATGCTTAATTCTATGGGTGCTTCATTGAGCGCATAGCGCACCTTAACCCCTAAGAGTTCTATAATGGGGTAATCACTAACAATAAGGCGGCCGGTGCCATGATTGCTTAAAATCCATTCCTGGACCTCATGAAGTTTAAAGGTCCCACCTAAATAAGAATCCATAAGGTCCGCTGTGCGGGCAATTAAAACCTCTATATATGAGGCCGCCAATATGTCCGCCGTTATGCCAAGCGCCCGCACATCCTCAACGCTGCAATAGCCGGGGCCTATGTCCTCAGTTAATACGGTCAAATTAAGCCACCCCCTCCGCCTGGCAAGTCCGCCCCTGTTGGCGCATGGGCCGGCGGTTGTAAGCCTGAATTGTCGGGGTCTATAACCCGCCATTCATACTTAAGCAAATAGCCGGGCTTATAGAACGATAAAAGATAAAAGCCAGAGTCTAAGGCCATTTGCCACATTCCAGAGGCATCGGAATAAGCCCGGGCTAAAACCCGCTCAAATATCCCATCCCCATCTGAGTCGGCAAATGCGGTTATTCTGGCGCCTTCAACCGCTGCGCCTGAATCATTAACTACGGGGCCAGAGCCCACGGGGTAAAATTGGTTATTGGCATAATAACCGCCCTGGGTGTTGAGATATTGCCCCGACCCGGGGAATTGGGCACTTATGAGCGTGTCCTTTATGCTCTCCATGTCATCTTTAACCCTATGTCCCATTAATAAAATACCGCCTGTCTCAGTCCTCACGCCATCATAATCCCCGAGCTTTTCCTGCACGGTTGCGATATCATAGGGGCCAAGGCTGGAAAGAATGGCGGTAATATCCGCACTGAGCGCAATAAGGCGGGCGGTTATGTCCTCAGCGCCAGGGTCTCCAATGGCGTTTAAGAGTTCTGTTATATCTAACTGAATCGCCGTTATTTCAGAATCAAGTGCATTAATGTTTTGGAGATTAACCGCTATGTCCTCAGAGATAGAGCCCGCCGTCGGCGTGCCAAGCGTGGCGGTTATGTTATCAAGGATTCCCCTTAATGCGCTTAGCCCGTGCGCCGTGTCCTCTAATATGGCCTTTATGCTCTGGCTCTGGGCCGTTAAGGTGCCATAGGTGCTTATATCCCCCTGGTTGCTTATGGCGCTATCTATAGCGCTCTTAATAGCGCTCAGGCCGTAAGCTGTGGAATCAAGGCGGCTTATAATGCTGTCAATCTTAGTTATTGAAAGGGCGACCTGGTCCTCTAAGCCGTTTATATCTCCCCAAATAGTCCCC
>Ga0114934_10000584_pt1 | contig 23177 bp, 15 predicted proteins | sample 4SBtaG_2_FD_99695 | JGI IMG/M metagenome (GOLD analysis project Ga0114934, IMG submission 99695) | Deep subsurface microbial communities from Kolumbo volcano to uncover new lineages of life (NeLLi) - 4SBTROV10_white metaG | ecosystem: Environmental > Aquatic > Marine > Volcanic ...
ATAGGTACTGGCGGATTGTGGATTATAATACCTATACTTACAGGAGGATCTAAAGGTAAAATAAAAACTAAAACTATTGGAATATGTAGAGACTGCGGAAATAAATTCAAAATAAAATAAATTCAAAACATAAAGTAATCCTCCAGCTATTTGCTGGGGGATTTTCTGCCTTTTTAAACATTTTTTATATGTATTATAATAAATATAGAAGATATATTTTATAAAAACAATTTAATGGATAAAAAAAACGAACGTACATTCTTGAATCTTTGAAAATATAGAGTTATAATTTAGTAAGAAAGGAAATTAGAATGACAATAAGGGGGAAAAATATGAAAAAATACTATACTATAAATGAAGTAGCAAGAATATTAAGAATGAAATCAATAAGGATTTATAATATAATAATAAGGAAAGAAATGAAATGCATAATATTAAACAATAGATTATTAATAGAAAAGAATGAATTAGATAGATTTATAAAATAGTAATTAATTAAGCAGGATTTAAAATTATATAGCAAAAAATAAAGTTCTTAATCAGGAACTTTATTTTTAAATAATTATGTGGGCGTGGGCGATGATATTGTATCTAAAATATTAATATGCCCACCTCCTACCCACATACAAGAGAAATATACTAAAATATAAAAATGATACGATACGATAAAAACAAATATCCAAATGTCGTGAACATATTTAAATTCAATGAATTACATAGTATTATTTTGTATCAAAATATCTTTTTAAAAATCCTTTAAATGCAGAACCATGTCTAGCTTCGTCTTTAGCCATTTCATGTACTGTATCATGTATAGCATCGTAGTTTAATTTTTTAGCTAAAGTAGCTAAATCTTTTTTACCTTGACAGGCACCATGCTCAGCAGCAACTCTCATTTCAAGATTTTTCTTAGTGCTATCTGTTACGACTTCTCCAAGCAATTCAGCGAATTTAGCAGCATGTTCAGCTTCTTCCCAAGCAATTCTCTTATATGCTTCTGCAATTTCAGGATAACCTTCTCTATCTGCTTGTCTACTCATTGCTATATACATACCCACTTCAGTACATTCTCCTGTAAAATTAGCTCTTAATTCTTCAAGGACTTTTGGATCAACATCTTTTGCAATACCTACTTTATGTTCATCAGCCCAAGCAAAATCATCTTCAGTTTTTTCAACAAATGCATCTTTACCAGCTCCACATACAGGACAAACTTCTGGAGCTTCTTCTCCTTCGTGAACATATCCACATACTTTACATACAAATTTCTTCATTACAAATTCCTCCTAAATATATATTATATTATTTATTTTCAAGTGAACTCGTTTTGCTAAAGCAAAACATCAGGACTTCATGTGGAGATTCTATTCCACCTGAAGCAAAAATTTTGAATTTTCCACTTATAGAAGTGGAAGTCTTATAGAATCGACAAAATGTCTATCAACAATTATTATTATACAATAGTAGTTATTATTTGTCAAACTTATTTTAAATATTTTAATAATTTTATCGTTAATTATAAGTTTTTTGTATTTTGTAGTATAATAAAGCTAATATCAACGAGTGAAGAAGTATAAACATTTTCTAGAAAGGATGTGCAATATGGAAGGCGAATTTGTTCATTTGCATATGCATACGGAATATAGTTTGCTAGATGGTTCAGGCAAAATAAAAGATATTATAAAAAGAGTTAAGGAACTTGGAATGAAAAGTGTAGCCATTACTGATCATGGCAATATGTTCGGATGTGTTCAATTCTACAAAGAGGCAGTTGCACAAGGTATAAAACCTATTATTGGTTGTGAAATATATGTAGTACCAAAATCAATGTATATAAAGAAACAGGATAGAGATAACGAAATATATCATTTAGTTCTATTAGTTAAAAATAATAAAGGTTATCAAAATTTAATGAATATAGTATCAAAAGCTTCAATAGATGGATTTTACTATAAGCCTAGAGTAGATTATGAATATTTGAAAAAGCATAGTGAAGGACTCATTGCTTCAAGTGCATGCTTAGGGGGCGAAATTCAAAAATACATACTTCAGGGTAATATAGATAAAGCTAAGAGAACAGCATTGCTATATAAAGATATATTTAGAGATGGTTTTTATCTTGAATTACAGTACCACAATATTAACGAACAGCTTATTGTTAATGAAAAATTAATAGAGATTTCAAAAGAGACAGGTATACCTCTAATTGCTACTAATGATGTTCACTATATAAATAAAAGTGATGCTAAAGCTCATGAAATACTTTTATGTATACAAACTGGTAAAACAATGCAAGATGAAAAAAGAATGAAATTCCCAAGTGAAGAATTTTATTTAAAATCACCGGAAGAAATGAAAAGAATATTTGGATATGTGCCAGAGGCAATTTCAAATACAGTAAAAATAGCTGAAGAGTGCAATTTTGATTATGAGTTTCATGTTTCAAAGTTGCCTAAGTTTCCATTAGAAGAGGGAATTGATTCTTATGAATATTTAAAGGAATTATGCTACAAAGGACTCAATGAAAGATATACAGAAATAACTAATGAGTTAAGAGACAGGTTAGAATATGAGCTTAGCGTTATTAATCAGATGGGATATGTAGATTATTTTTTAATTGTTTGGGATTTTATGAGATTTTCAAAGGAGAATGGTATAATGACAGGACCGGGAAGAGGTTCTGGTGCAGGTTCTTTAGTTGCATATACATTAGGAATCACTAAAATAGATCCAATTAAGTATTCATTAATATTTGAAAGGTTTCTAAATCCTGAAAGAGTTTCTATGCCAGATATAGATAGTGATTTTTGTTATGAGAGGCGTCAAGAAGTTATAGATTATGTTGTTAGAAAATATGGAGAACAAAATGTATCTCAAATAATTACATTTGGAACTATGGCTGCAAGAGCATGTATAAGGGATGTAGGAAGAGCAATGGATTATAGCTATGCTGAAGTAGATAAGATAGCAAAGATGATACCAAGTGTTCTTAACATTACAATAGATAAAGCACTTGATATAAATCAAGAATTGAAAAGTATTTATGATGATGATGAGAGAGTTAAGGAATTAATTGATGTTGCAAGAACTTTAGAAGGACTTCCAAGGCATACTTCTACTCATGCTGCTGGAGTTGTAATTGCATCACAGCCACTTGTTAATTATGTTCCTCTTTTAAAAAATGAAGAAAGCATAGTTGCACAATTTGATATGGTAACTTTAGAAGAATTAGGACTTTTAAAGATGGACTTTTTAGGGCTTAGAACGCTTACCGTTATAAGAGATACAGTTGAAATAATTAAAAAAACGAGAGGTATACATATAAATATAGATAAAATAGATTATGACGACAAGAATATTTATAGAATGATAGGAGAAGGAAAAACAGCAGGTATATTTCAACTTGAGTCTGCAGGGATGACTTCATTTATGAAAGAACTTAAACCAGATAATCTTGAAGATATAATTGCAGGAATAAGTTTATATAGACCTGGACCTATGGCTGAAATTCCAAGATATTTAAAAAATAAAAGAAATCCAAATGATATAGAATATGAAACACCTGAACTTGAACATATATTAAATGTAACTTATGGATGTATGGTATATCAAGAACAGGTAATGCAAATCGTTAGGGATTTAGCAGGATATTCCATGGGAAGATCTGATATTGTAAGACGTGCAATGTCTAAAAAGAAACATAAAGTTATGGAAGAAGAGAGGAAAAATTTTATATATGGAATTGTAGATGAAAATGGTAAAATTATTGTTCCAGGGTGTGTTAGGAATGGAATAAGTGCTGAAGTGGCAAATAAGATTTACGATTCCATGATGGATTTTGCTTCATATGCATTTAATAAATCTCATGCTGCGGCATATGCGGTTGTTGCATTTCAAACAGCATACTTAATGAAATACTATCCAACGGAATATATAGCAGCAATGTTAAATAGCGTAAAAGGAAGCAGTGAAAAAGTTGCTTTTTATATTCATTTTGCAGAGAAATTGGGTATTCAAGTGTTGCCACCTGATATAAACAAAAGTTTTTCAAGATTTGCAGTTGAAAACAATAAAGATAATAACTGTATAAGATTTGGACTTTCTGCAATTAAAAATGTAGGGGAGAATGTTGCAGAAAGTATAGTTAAAACTCGAATTGATAATGGTGAATTTAGCAATTTTATTGAATTTTGCAATAAGATTGATACTTCATCTATAAATAAAAGAACAGTTGAAAGTTTAATAAAATCAGGTGCTTTTGATTGTTTTAAACTATATCGTTCGCAACTTCTTTCGGTTTTTGAAAATATATTAGATGGAATTCACAATGATAAAAAGAGAAATATAAAAGGACAAATAAGTTTGTTTGATGATGATAAAAAAGATTATAATAATTTTCAAATTGAGTATCCTAATATTAAGGAATTTGACAAAAAGTATTTGCTTGCAATGGAAAAAGAAATGACAGGATTATATATTTCGGGTCACCCACTTGAGGAATATGAATCAACATTAAATTTTATAACTAACATAAAAATATCAGATATTGTTGGTAGTTCTTCTATAAATGTGGATAATGTAGAAAAACTAAGTGAGGAAAATTTAGAGGAGAATTTAATAGAGGAAAGTTTCAAAGTTAAAGATGGAGATAGAGTTATAATTGGAGGCGTAATTTCAGATGTAAAAAGAAAAATAACTAAAAACAATAATATGATGGCATTTATTGATGTTGAAGATATGTATTCAACAATAGAAGTAATAGTGTTTCCTAAGATATTAGAGAAATATAAAAACTTGGTTGTTGAGGATGGATTGGTTATTATTAAAGGAAGGATAAGCATTAAAGAGGAAGAAGAAACTAAAGTGTTAGCTGAAGAAGTATCTCCTCTTATTAAGATAAATACTGAGAAAATTTATATTTTAATAGAAGAAAAATCATTGATAGCTGGTACAACCAATGAGATTAAGCCAAAATTGATTGAACACTATGGAAATATGCCTATTTATTTATGTACTAAAAAAGAAAGACAAAAATTTTTAATGTCGAGAGAACTTTGGGTAGATGGTTCAGATGAAATAATGGATTATCTTAAGAAAAGGTTTGGTAATGAAAGTATTAAAATTCTTTAGTTATGCATTATAAACAATAAATGGTACTCAAAATTAGAAATCTTGTTAAAAAATCATTAATTAACTTGATTACATTGAATTAATGTTTTAAAATTGAATACAAAATTGATAAATATACGACACACTGTTTTTGTTGCGAAAGGGGATTGGAAGAATGAAGAAAATAGCTGTACTTACAAGTGGTGGAGATGCACCAGGAATGAATGCTGCCATAAGAGCGGTGGTTAGATATGGAATCGATAAAGAATTAAATGTTATGGGAGTTAGAAGAGGATATGCTGGTTTAATAAATGGAGAAATATTTGAGATGACAAGACACAGCGTTTCAGACATAATACATAGAGGAGGAACTATATTAAAAACTGCTAGATGTGAGGAAATGAAGACAGAAGAGGGAAGAAAAAAGGCAGTAAATGTTCTAAATGTGTTTGGTATTGATGGCCTTATAATTATTGGAGGAGATGGTTCATTTAAAGGAGCTCAAGTATTATCAAAGTTAGGAGTTGCTACTATAGGTCTTCCGGGTACAATAGATAATGACTTAGCGTATACTGATATTACTATTGGTTTTGACACAGCTTTAAATACTGTATTGGATGCAATAAATAAGATTAGAGATACTTCATCATCACACGAAAGAGTAAGTGTAGTTGAAGTAATGGGAAGAAACTGTGGAGATATTGCATTGTATTCAAGCATAGCAGGTGGAGCTGAAAAAGTCATAATTCCAGAAAAGGGATATGATTTAAATGATTTGTGTAAAACTATACTTGAAGGTAAAAGAAGAGGAAAGCTGCATAATCTTGTAATACTTGCAGAAGGAGTTGGAGGAGCTAAGGAACTTGCTAGTAAGGTCGAAGAAATTACAGGAATAGAGTCTAGAGCAACTGTTTTAGGACATATTCAGCGTGGAGGTCATCCATCATCTTTCGATAGAATTCTTGCATCAAGACTTGGTGCTAAAGCAGTTGATTTATTGATAGAAGGAAAATCTTCAAGAGTAGTTGGAAGAAGAGACGGAGCTATAATAGATATGGATATTGATGAGGCACTTTCTATGAAGTCTGAAGTTAATGAAAAATTATATGAATTATCAAGAATATTATCATATTAAAAATAAAATTTACAAATATAAAATGATATTTGCAAATAGAAGGGTAGGTGAAATATTGGCTTATATATATGTTTTATGAAATTTATAAGCGAAATATTGAAGATTTTTTATTTAGATTAAGTGAAACTCTCTTCATATGAATTTATAATATTTTGCTTTATAAAAAATATGCTACTTGATATATATAAGTCATGTTGATAATATGAAAAAAACTAAAATTATATGTACACTTGGACCTGCAAGTGGAGATAAAGATACTATAAGAGAACTAATAAAAGAAGGAATGAATGCTTCAAGACATAATTTTTCGCATGGAGATTATGAAGAACATGAAGAAAGAATGAATTTAGTTAAAGAAATAAGAAAAGAAATGGATAGACATATTGCTATTATTTTAGATACAAAAGGTCCAGAAATTAGAACTGGTAAATTCAAAGATAAAAAAGTTGAACTAAAAGAAGGAGAAGAATTTACTATAGTTTGTGGAGAAGATATATTAGGTACTGAACATAAATGTTCAGTAACATATGATGAATTGCATAAAGATGTAAAACAAGGAGACAGAATATTAATTGATGATGGACTTATAGGACTAAAGGTTTTAAGTGTTGAAGGAAATAAGATAAATTGTACTATTGTAAATAGTGGATTTGTAAGTGATCATAAAGGAGTTAATGTTCCTGGGGTTTCAATAAATTTACCTGCTCTAACTGAAAAAGACATTGAAGACTTAAAATTTGGTATTAAACAAGGTATTGATATAGTAGCAGCTTCATTTATAAGAAAAGCTTCTGATGTTTTGGCTATAAGAGAAGTCCTTACTCAAAATGGAGGCAATGATGTTTTAATATTTTCAAAGATTGAGAATAGAGAAGGCGTTGATAATATAGATGATATAATTAAGCTTTCTGATGGTATTATGGTAGCAAGAGGAGATTTGGGTGTAGAAATTCCGACAGAGGAAGTTCCTCTTGTACAGAAAATAATTATTCAAAAGTGTAATGTTGCAGGTAAGCCTGTTATTACAGCTACTCAAATGCTTGATTCAATGATAAGAAATCCTAGACCAACTAGAGCGGAAGCATCAGATGTTGCAAATGCTATATTTGATGGTACTGATGCAATAATGTTAAGTGGAGAAACAGCGAATGGGAAATATCCTATTGAAGCTGTTAAGACAATGGCAAGAATTGCTAAAAGAGCAGAGAAATCATTAAATTATACTGCAATGTTGCAAAAAAGGTCATATAATCGTACAAAAACAGTACCAGATGCGATAAGTTTAGCAGTATGTTCTACTGCACAGGAATTGAATGCATCTGCAATTATTACGGCTACTCAAAGTGGAAATACTGCGAAGAATGTATCGAAGTATAGGCCAGAATGTGGAATAATTGCTATAACACCTTATGAAAAAGTTGCAAGAAAATTAGCGTTAAATTGGGGAGTATTTCCACTATGTTCTCCAAAGGTTGAAACTACTGATGAATTGATAGATATATCTGTAGAAAAAGCTACAGAGGCTGGTTTAGTAAACAAAGGTGATTTAGTAGTAATAGCAGCAGGTATACCTGTTAATTATGTTGGAAGTACAAACATGATTAAGGTTCACATAGTTGGAGATGTACTTGTACAAGGAAAAGGGATAGGTCATAATATTGCAACTGGTACTGTTAAAATTGTAAGAAATTATAAAGAAGCATATGACATTCTTGAAGAAGGAGATATATTAGTAGTTGATAAGATGGATAAGGAGTATATTGATTTGATTAAAAAAGCTTCAGGAATTATTGTTGAAGCAGATAAGGTTGATGCAAGTGTATTTATTGAATGTACAGCAACTGATACGCCTATTATTTATGGTGCAGAGGGAGCTTGTAAAATAATAAAGACAGGAACATTTATTACTTTGGAAGCATCAAGAGGATTGGTATATAGTGGAAATTCAGAAGCTATATAATATTATTTTGGAAATTGTTGAATATTATAAATAATAATGGGTAATATAAGAATAGACTTAGTTAGGTTTGATTAAGGTAATAAAATAATATCACAATAATACTATTATATATGTGGTAACTGATTTTCTACACGCACCGAAAGGTGCATTTTTTTTTGTGAATTTTTCAAGTTAATGTTAAATAGCAAATTTATCGATTCTATAAGATTCCATCTTCTATAAGTGGGAGATTCAAGCTTTTGCCTCAGCTGTAGTAGAGTCTCTATCTGAAGTACCGATGTTTTGCTTTAGTAAAACGAGTTAACTATAAAATTTATTATAAAATGATAGCTACTTATGTATTTATTTAGGAGTATATTGTTTATATATGTTTATCGATTTTACAAAACTCCTACTTCTATAAATGGAGTGTTGAGGCAGTAAAATAAGGTGTCAAGTCTATATTGCACCTAGCTCCCATTTCTATAATTGGAGTATTGAAGCTTTTGATTCATATGGAGCAGAGCCTTCGAGTTTACTATATTCATACATAAATTTAGAAAGAATAAAATTTTAGACTAATGCAGATACTAAGCATGAGGAGTGGTATATATGAATGGTTCTTTAAGCTGTAGTGCTATAAATTGTGTTCATAACATGTCTGGATTATGTAGTGCAAATACAATCAACATATCTGGTCTTGACGCTAATACTAGTAGTTCAACACAATGTGACACTTTTGCTGAAAAAGGATTAAAAAATTCATTGATGAATGTAGCAAATGTAAATATTTCAGGACAGTTCAGACAGTTATTTAATTCTAGTTCTATAGAAATGAGTCCAATAATTAGGTGCACCGCTGAACGATGTAAATACAATAAAAATAAAGTTTGCAATGCATCAAATATACAGATAACCGGGCCGGGTGCATTAACAAGTTCAAAAACTTATTGTGAAACTTTTGTAAAGAAATAGTTTCTTTTAATACATGCATTTATATAATATAAATGTATGTATTTTTCTTTATAAGTTTTTCAGTTCGCAATTTTTATCGATTCCATAAGACTACCACTTCTATAAGTGGGAGATTGAAGCTTTTTGCTTGATATGGAGTATAGTTTCTACATGAAGTCCCTATGTTTTGCTTTAGCAAAACGAGTTTACTTTTATAATATATATTACAACTATATTATGAAGAAAAAATGCAACATATAGAAATTTTTATAGTGAATATTAATACAAAATATATGTATATTAAATATTACATATTACAAATTGAAGTTGTAAGTTATTAAATTTGTGCATATAGTACATTATGTGTTAAACTTATATATGGATGAACTGGCTTTGATAAATCAAAGTGTTGAAACTTAAAATGTTTTTATGTAGCTGAAATAAAATTAAATATTAAGTTGAAATTACATGTTAAAGTGAACATATACAGAAAGGTGATACGCATGAAAAGTGAGACTCCAGTAGTTAAAAATAAAAATTATACAGTTAAAATAATAGGTATGGGATTTCAAGGAGAAGGAGTTGCAAAGATAGAAGGATATACGATTTTTATTCCACAGGCAATAGTAGGAGAAGTTGTGGAAGTAAAGATATTAAAAGTAAATAAGAAATTTGCATTTGGAAAATTAGTAAATGTTATAGAAACATCTCCGAATAGAAAAGAGCCAAGATGTAATATTTATAACAGATGTGGTGGATGCAATTTGCAACATATTACATATTCAGGACAACTGGAATATAAGACTAATAGAGTAATGGAATCAATTACTAGAATTGGCAAAGTAAAAGATGTTATAGTTCATCATACTATCGGTATGGATGAACCATACGGTTATAGAAATAAGGTTCAATTACCAGTTGGTATATGCAATAATAAAAATAATAATGTTGCAATTGGTTTTTATGCAGCTAGAAGTCATGAAATTATTAATATGAATGTATGTTACATACAGGATGAAGTTGCTGATAAAATTATAAAACTTACAAGAAGATGGATGAAAAAAAATTCTATACAACCATATAATGAACTGGATGGGAATGGTGTAATAAGGCATATAATGATTAGAAAAGCTTTTAAAACAGGACAGGTAATGGTAGTATTAATTACAAATGGATATGAACTTCCTCATAAAGAGGATTTCATAGATATAATGACCAAAAACATTGATGGAATTAGAAGCATTATTCAAAATGTAAATACTGAAAGAACGAATAGAGTGCTAGGAAATAAGTGCAGGACATTATGGGGGTATGACTATATTACTGATTATATTGGTAAATTCAAATTTAATATATCTCCTTTATCATTCTTTCAGATAAACCCAGTTCAGACAGAAGTGCTTTATAATAAAGTGTTAGAATATGCTGAGCTTAATGGTGATGAAACGGTATTTGACGCTTATTGCGGTACAGGAACAATTTCTCTATTTTTAGCACAAAATGCAAAGAAGGTTTATGGAGTGGAAATTGTGCCAGAGGCGATAGACAATGCAATAGAGAATGCCAAAATAAACAATGTTGATAATGCAGAATTTATAGTAGGTAAATCTGAAGAAGTGATTCCGGAACTTATTGAAAAGGGAGTATATGCAGATGTAGTTGTTGTAGATCCTCCTAGAAAAGGATGCAATCCAAAGTTATTAGAAGCAATAAATTCAATGAAACCTAAAAAGATTGTTTACGTTTCTTGCGATCCTGCAACATTAGCTAGAGACTTGGGAATCTTACGTAATTATGGTTACAAAACCGCAGAAATTCAACCAGTAGACATGTTCCCTCAAACTGCGCATGTTGAGAGTGTCGTAAAACTACATATCACCCCAGGGGTGTAAATTTTTCCAAATACATTATCAGGGGACGGTGAGTTAATGCTTACCGTCTTCTCTTCATTTGCACAGGAAGAAAGTAAAAATGTAAGCGAGAATTTAAAGTGGAGAGCAAGAAAGAAATTTGAAAAAGGAGAACTTATGAAAATAGCACAAGATTTATAGGCTACGATAAAGATGAATATGGAGAACTAATCATTAATGAAGATGAAGCGAAAATCGTAAGAATTTTTAAAGAGTACTTAAGTTGGAAAGGCAGTTTTACTATTGCAAAGGAACTTAATGCAGAAGGTATCACTACTGTTACAGGAGCAAAGTGGCATGATACAACTATTGCGGAAGTGTTTTTGGAAGAAAGGTTTGGAACAGTAATGATGAAAGATTACGAAGAGTGATTTGGAGATGCAATAATAAATATAAGGTAAAGGGAAAAAAGGCTGTGAGAATAAGCATATAGATGATAAGGTTTTATTTCAAGCCTTATAAATACATTTAATGTAATGATTGAAAATAAGGATTATTTCATGGAAAAATGGAAGGAAGGACTGAAAAGTGACAATGTTTTAGTAAGATATAAAGCAAAGCAGTTTATGGTAATTTTAGAAAATGCAAAACCAATAGAAAAATTTGATATCAAATTATTCTTTAGTATTATTGAAAAGATGGTAGTATTTAACGCAAATAAGATAATAGTAAATTTGTTAGATGGAACTGAGAGTGAGGTTGTAATTGAATAGAGAAATAAGAAGAGCCGGTTGGAGTGATGTAGTAGATTACTTTGACTGGTTCTTTTGCTTGAAGAATAGGAGAATTTGTCGAAATAATTGAAAAAATATTTTGAATATTATAAACTTATTTTAAGAAATAAATAAACATTTTTTGAAATAATGAACAATTCATATTTTGATGAATTATAGATTTAGTCTTATATATTTAAGGAGAGAGTATTACTATGAATAAAGAATACGTTTTAAATAAAATTAAACCTTATCTAAACAGTAAAGGAATGCTAAATGAAGATGATTTTAATAAACTGTTTTCCATATTCACTAAGCAACTGCAGTATGAAGTAATTAATATCTTAATAGAATCAGATATAGAAATAGACTATGATAATTTAAATAAACAAAAAAATACATCAAAAACGGAAAATACTGTTCCATATACAGTAAAGTTAAACAAGCTTTCAAATGAGCAATTATGTGTAATATACCAACAAGGAAATAAGCAAGCCTTAGATGCTCTTGTAAATAATAACATTAAGCTTATACGGAGTAGAGTAAAAAAATATAGTAATAATTATAAACATAAACTGGATGAGCAAGATTTATTGCAATATGGCGTTATCGGATTAATGAAAGCAGCTGAGAGATTTGACCTAAAAAGAGAAACAAAGTTTACAACTTATTGTACATGGTGGATAGATCAACATATACTTAGAAGTATAGCTGATTATGGATTCATAATAAGAATACCAGTGCATTATTTTGAGCAGGTAAATTGTTTGTTAAGAATATTACAACAAAATCCAAATTGCTCAAAGCAACAATTATTTGAAATAGCAAAAGAAAATGACATGAATAGGGAAAAATTTGAAAAATCCCTTATAATATTTGAAAATATAATTTCAATAGCTTCGCTAAATGCTTTAGTTGGGGAAAATGCAGATACTGAAGTAGTGGATTTTATAGTTGATGATAAAACACCTACGGTAGAAGAACAAGTTGAATATAATCAGCTTAAAGAAACTATAGAGACAGTTTTGAGTACCTTAACAGATAGGGAAAAGGATATTATAGAATTAAGATTTGGATTAAAAGATGGTATTTATAGAACATTAGAACAAGTAGGTGTTAAATATAAAGTTTCAAGAGAAAGAATAAGACAAATAGAGTCAAAAGCTTTAAAGAAATTAAGACATCCATCAAGATCAAGAAAGTTAATAGATTTTATAAAGGAGTGATAGATATGGTAGATATACAAGTATATTTGAAAAATAAAATAGAACACTATTTAAATGATTCAGGAAATATTATTGTTTTAAAAGGTATAGATATTAAACTAATTGAAAATAATGTTTCTATTGATGTTGAAGAAATATTAGATAATAAATTAAATTATTTTTTAAAATTAGCTCAATCAGATAGAAAAGTAATTACTTATGATGAATATTTGGCTCTTTATGATTTAGTACTTATGCAGTATAAAAAAATAATAATATTAGAAAACAATTTGTTTATCAACTTTTATCCTCTTCAAGTAAAACTAGGTAATGAAAAGTTAAAAGCTTTACTTAATCATTTTGATGAAGAGAAAGAAGGAGATAAATACGAAATCGGAAATATCACTGAATTAACAGCTATATACGGAAATATTAAGTTTATTAATGATAGATATTATGTAACGTATAATAATATAATTTCAGATGAAAAAGAGCAGATATTTTCGATTTTTCCAAAAGATTTTGCAGCTATTGAAAAAGATGAAATAGAGTATACAAGTTTATTCTATGAAATATCAGATGAAGAAGATTATATATTAATGCTTGATGCTATTTTAAAGGGAGATAAAAAGACCATATATATAATAGAGAAAAATACAAGCTTGAGTAAAATGGTAGTTGAAGATAAGTTAAAGGTGTTAAAGTATATCTTGAAGGAAAGCATAGAAATTAAAATTGCACAATTAATAGAAAAGAGAAAAGAAACTGCTGTAAGACAAGAATTTTTAGATATTCTAAAAAAATATTGGGGATATAATAGCTTTAGAACCATTAAGGTTTATAACATGAATAAACTTGACAATAAAGAAAAAGTAGTAGAAGAAATATCACAGAGCGATATAATAACAAATATAGCTGAAGAAACTGAAAAGTGTATTCAGAGGAAGGACTATAGAGATATATTTGTAACGTCACCAACAGGATCTGGAAAATCAGCAATGTTTCAAATACCTGCTATTTATCTTGCTAATAAGTATGAACTGTTTACATTAGTTATTTCACCACTTATTGGGTTAATGAAAGATCAAGTTATAAATCTTGAACTGCATAATTATAGTTATGCACGTACCATAAATTCAGATATTTCTCCGGTTCAGAAACAAGAAATAATTAACGATATTGCCGATAAAAAATGTCACATATTATATCTTTCACCTGAATCATTACTAAGTAAAAGTGATTTAGAGCAGATAATAGGAATAAGAACACTGGGTTTATTAGTAATTGATGAGGCACATATTGTTACAACTTGGGGTAAGCAATTTAGACCAGATTACTGGTATCTAGGAGATCACTTAAATAAAATGAAGAAATCTCAATTGAAGAAAAAAGGAATGGGATTTGTAATAGCTACCTTTACAGCTACTGCTATATATGGTGGTATAGAAAATATGTATGAGGAAATGATAGAAAGTCTTAAAATGGTAGATCCAATAACTTATCTAGGTTATGTAAAGAGAGAAGACATAAATATTAATGTCCAAAAAACAGAATTAATAATAGGAAAAACTGAGTATGAATTAAATAAATTTGATCAATTAATTGAAAAGATAGATTATGCATTGATGTTAGATAAAAAAATGCTAATATATTTTCCAACTGTAGCGTTAATTAATAGGTTTTGGGAGTATTGCATAATTAAAAATTTTGGTAAGTATATTTCGAGATATCATGGAAAAATGTCAGGATATGAAAAGGAAGAAAACTATCTTAAGTTCCTAAACAAAGAAACACATATAATGCTTGCAACTAAAGCTTTTGGAATGGGGATAGATATAGACGATATAGAAATAGTAGCACATTTTTCACCTACAGGTAATGTATGTGATTATGTACAAGAAATAGGAAGAGCAGCAAGAAGACCAAGTCTTAATGGTGAAGCTTACTACAAATTTATGCGAAATGATTTTAAACATATAAATAGGCTACACGGTCTTTCTGTGGTAAAGGAATATCAGCTAATAGAAGTTATTCGTAAGGTTTATGAATTATATCAGGAAAATATAAAGAACAATGGAGAAAAAAGAATAACTAAAAAACGTAATGAAATGCTTATAGATGCAGAAAGCTTTGCACATATTTTTCAAAATCCTTTTTTCAATGAAGAGGATGGAATAAATAAGGTTAAAACGGCAATGCTTTTAATTCAAAAGGATTTCGAGAGAAAATTTTCCTTTTCGCCTTTCCATGTAAGACCTATACCATTATTTGAAATTGGATTTTTCAAAATAACCCCATACATACAGAAAAAAATAAAAGAGAAATACGGTTCAGTATTACAGGAAATTGATAACACAATTCATGTATGTTCTGTAAATTTAAGAAAAATATGGAAATATAGCTTTGACAGTAAGTATTCCTTTCCAAAATTCAAGTATATGCTTTACACTAAAGATGCTGAACTAACTTTTGAATATAAAAACAATATAAAGCCAGCACTATGTATTAATATAGACTTTGAGAGCAATTACTTACAAAACTATAAAAGATATATAAATGCTATAAAGACAATTGTTAATAGATCAATAAGGGAAGAAAAGTTCTACAATATAGATGGTAATGATGGGTTAGTGAGTGAATTAATGAAATTAATTCCTGTAAATATATACAAAGCAAAGAGCATTATAGAAACTATAATATCAGCTATGTCTATATATCAAAGAGATTATAGCAGGAGTATGCATGGGAAAACATATATTACAAAATCTTTAAATTCTGGAGAAGTCAAATATAAATTTATGAATGGATCAACTGGATTTTTTAGATGGATTGAAAATGGATTTTATAGCATATTGGAAAGTATAAAAGATGGCACTGTTTATCTAATAAATGAATTAGGAAATGAAGGCTTTAAAGAAAAACTACTGATATTAGGCATACTTGAAACCATTGATCTTTTAGTGTTTAGATCACTTGGAGGAAGCAACAGTCAAATATATATTTATGTCAATCAAACAAAGACCATGAAAGAAATAATAGAAAAACCTTGGAGATATAAGAATAAGTTATTAGAGCTTGTAAGTGAAAGACATGAAATATCAGTAGAAATGTTAACATATCTCTTTGAAGGTGAATTTAGTAATGAAGAAATATGGGATTTTATCGAGGATTATTTCTTGGGAATTATTCCTAAGGAAGTGGTAAAGAATTATGAAAAAAGGACAAGTAAGAAATTGTAAATAAAACTACACATCACCCCAGGGGTGTAAATTTTTCCAAGTGACTAAGTATGACAAATTTTTCTTGTGTTGTGTAGTATAATCTATAGTGAATAAGTTTATTAATTAAAGATTTCAAGTATAAAATTAATAAGTAGTACGGTATGCATTAGAAAAAGTGTATTCTTAAAAGCTATTAGATAAAGAAAAGATTAAAGAAATAATAATATGGTTCGTAGAAGATAATAAAGATGGAAACTTATAAGGAAAAATAAAAAAAGCCCTACAACGGGCGGTCATAAAGACAATTTGAAAAAATTTTATTTGAACTTATGCAGTGTAATTCTATATGGTGGTTAAACATATAGATTGATTATATTTTAATACATATTTAAAGGGGTGTCAATATGAAAAATGTAAATTCATATTATATGGGGTTGGATATTGGAACAGATTCTGTAGGATGGGCGGTGACTAATAAAAAGTATGAAGTGTTAAAATTCCATAGTAAAGGTATGTGGGGAGTACGGAAATATGATAGTGCAAATACAGCAGCTGGCAGAAGAAAATTTAGATCAAATAGACGCCGTAATGATAGAGTAAAGCAAAGAATTAAGTTGCTTCAAGAGCTTTTTGCAGAAGAAATTTCTAAGGTTGATCCAAGCTTCTTTATTAGATTAAAAGAAAGCAAATATTATCTTGAAGATAAGAATAAAGCTGTTAGACAACCATATAGTTTATTTGCTGACGAAAATTTCACTGACAAACAATTCTACAAACAATATCCTACAATTTATCATTTAAGAAAAACATTAATAGAGAGTAAAAAGAAGTATGATATTAGATTTTATTATTTAGCTATTCACAATATTATTAAAAATAGAGGGCATTTTCTATTTGAAGGAATGAAATTATCTGAAGTAAAAGACTTTCAATATGTTTATAATAATTGGAAAAAGTTAATGGAAGACATTTACGATATTCAAATATCATGTGATTCGATAACTGAGTTAGCTAGAGTAATAAAAGATACAAGCATTGGATTTAAAGATAAAAAAAATAAATTTAAAAATTTATTTCATGATAATTCTAAAATGTTTAAAGCAGTATATATTGCTTTGGCTGGTGGAAAATTTGCACTATCAGATTTATATGATGATGAAAATTTAATTGAGATAGATGAAAATAAAATTAGTTTTTCTGATCACAAATATGAAGAAAGATTTGAAATATTACAAAATGTTTTATTAGACAGAATTCAGTTATTAGAATACTTAAAAGCAATTTATGATTGGGGAATTTTAGCACGCGTATTAGGAGATGAAAAATATTTATCTTATGCAAAAACAAAGGTATATGATAAACATAAAAACGATTTATTTTTATTAAGGAAAATACTTAAAAAGTATTACCAAAAGTCTGTATATGATGAAGTACTGAAAGATGTGTCTAAAAAAATACGTAATTATTGTTCATATATTGGATACACAAGAATCAATGGACAAAAAATTCAAGCTGTGAAAAAAGTTGGACAAGAAGAATTTTGTAAATATTTAGAAAACAAATTAAAACTAAAAGAATTATCAAATACCGATTCAGATTTACAATATATAATAAAAGAAATAACTGCAAGAACATTTTTACCCAAACAAGTTTCAAAAATCAATGGTATAATACCTTATCAGGTACATCAGATGGAGCTAAATGCAATATTAGACAATATGGAATTATACTATCCTTTTTTAAAAGAAAAAGATGAAAATGATAAGACAGTGAGAGAAAAAATCGAGCGTATTTTTGATTTTAAGATACCATATTATGTTGGACCACTTAATGATATGCATGCTAATAAGGAGGATTGGACAAAAGGAAATTGTTGGATAGTAAAAAAATCCCCAGGAAAGGTATTACCATGGAATTTTGACCAAATGGTTGATGTAGATGCAACTGCAGAACGGTTTATTAGAAGAATGACTAATAAATGTACTTATTTGGTAGGAGAGGATGTATTGCCTAAGGATTCATTATTATATAGTGAATTTATGGTTCTAAATGAAATTAATAAACTAAAAATTAATGGACAAGGAATCTCTGTTGAATTAAAACAAAAGATATTTAATGATGTTTTTAAAAACAAGTGTATAAAAGGTAAAATAACACGTAAAAAGTTAATAGATTATTTAATTATAGAAAATGTGATTGGCAAAAACGATACTTTATCTGGAATAGATAAAGAAATTAAATCAAACTTTAAGTCATACCAAGAAATGAAAGATATCTTAGGGGATAAAGTAAATCAGCAACGAGAAATGGTTGAGGACATAATACAATCATCTGTAATATTTGGAGGTGATAAGAAGTTATTAGAGAAAAGACTTTATTCCAATTATGTAGAAAAAAATATGCTTTCTGAAGCTGAATTAAAATCGATTTTAAAGAAACGCTATTCTGGTTGGGGTAGATTATCTAGAGTATTTCTAGAAGAAATAAAATCAGTAAATGAAGAAACAGGAGAAGAAACTAATATTATAAATGCATTACGTAATACTAATCAAAATTTAATGGAGCTTTTAAGCAGGGGATGGGGATTTACAGAAAAAATAGAAAAAGAAAACAAATTAGAAATGGGAGAAGCTTCGTCAATTGATGATATTGTCAACAAATTACAAGTTTCTGCGCCAGTAAAAAGGAGTATATGGCAAACACTCCGTATTGTTCAAGAAGTACGAAAAATTACAAACAAAGACCCTGAAAAAATATTTATAGAAATGGCGAGAGAAAAACGCAAGAAAAAGAGAACAACTTCTAGAAAAGATATGTTAATTGGTTTGTATAAAAAATGTAAAGATGAAGAAAGAGATTGGTACGATGAAATAAGTAAAATTGAAGAAGGTAAATTTTCTAGCAACAAGTTATTTTTATATTATACACAGATGGGACGTTGTATGTATTCAGGAGAACCTATTACTCTTGATTCTTTATATAACAGTAATATATATGATAAAGATCATATATTTCCACAATCAAAAACTAAAGATGATAGTTTAGATAATATTGTATTGGTTAAGAGAACTATTAATAGCAATAAATCGGATCAATATCCAATTGACATTGAGATAAGAAAGAAACAACATAATTTTTGGAAAATGCTAAAAGAGAAAAAATTAATATCTGATGAGAAATATAATAGATTAACTAGGAATACTCCATTAACTAATGAGGAATTATCAGATTTTATCAACCGACAAATAGTAGAAACAAGGCAATCAACTAAAGCTGTAGCATCAATATTATCAATGATATTACCTAATTCCAAAATCGTGTATGTAAAAGCAAAAGCAGTATCAGACTTTAGACATGACTATGGCATACCTAAGGTTAGAGAACTTAATGATTTGCACCATGCAAAAGATGCATATCTCAATATTGTTGTTGGCAATGTTTATAATACAAAATTTACTAATAATCCAATGGTATTTTTGAAGGATAAAGATAATAAGTATAATTTGAATAGAATGTATGATTTTGATGTCGTAAGAAATAATAATGTTGCATGGATAAAAGGTAGAAACGGAACTATTAAAACAGTAAGAAAATATATGAATAAAAATAATATTCAAGTTACAAAATATGCTGCACCAGTTAAAGGAGGATTGTTTGACCAGTTATTATTAAGAAAAGGAAAAGGACAAGTTCCTATTAAAGAAAGTGATAAAAGATTATCTATTGAAAAATATGGAGGATATAATAAAGCAACTGGTTCATACTTTATGTTAGTAGATTCAGATGGCAAAAAGGGAAGAAAAAGAACTTTAGAGTTTGTACCATTATATATGGCAAAAAGACTTGAGGAATCATTAAATGCAAAACTAAATTATTGCAAAAATATAGGATTAAAAAACCCTATTATAATAAAAGAATGTATTAAGATGAACAGTTTACTTATTATAGATGGATTTCCTATGTATATATCAGGGAGAACAAATGATTATATTATTATGAAGGGAGCAGTACAGTTAATATTAAATACTGAAGAGGAATTGTATCTTAAAAAGATAATAAAGTGTAATGATAAAATACAAGAAGCGAAGAAAAAAACTGGGAAAAAAGATGAGAAAAATGATGAAAAAAATAAAGATGAGAAAAATGATGAAAAAGATGATACTAGTTATAAAATAAGAGAATCAGATAATATAAGTTGTGAAATGAATATTAAAGTATATTCTTCTTTAATAAATAAAATTAAATATGGAATATATAGTAAAGCTCCTGGTTTCCCTAAAAAAATACTTTTTTCTAGCATAGACACATTTACTAATTTAAAATTAGAAGAACAGATTTATGTGATATTGGAACTATTGAAATTGTATCAAGGAAGAAATATGAAAGCAGACTTAAGATTAATCAATGGGAAAAAAGGAAGTGGAAGTAAGCAAATAAGTAAGAATATTAGCAAATATGATTCTGTTATACTAAGAAATCAATCCGTCACAGGATTATTTTCTAACGATATAGATTTATTAAAAATATGAGTTGGAGAACAGTAGTAATTACAACTAGAGCAAAATTAGAGCTTAGATTAAGCTATCTAGTTGTAAGAGGAGAAAAAGAAACAAAGATTCATTTAAGTGAAATATCAACTTTAATAATAGAATCTACTTCAGTTTCGCTAACTGTAAGTTTGCTAAGTGAGCTTATGAAAAAGAAAATAAAGGTTATATTTTGTGATGAAAAAAGAAATCCAATATCAGAATTAATTCCTTATTATGGGTCTCACGATACAAGTGCTAAAGTTAGACATCAAATAAAATGGACTAAAAGTATTAAAGGATATGTTTGGACTGAGATAGTTAGAGAAAAAATAACAAAACAGGCTGATTTATTACGCTATTTAAAAAGGTCAGAAGCTAAATTGTTGGAAACTTATTTGAAAAATATAGAATATAATGATAAAACTAACCGAGAGGGCCATGCAGCAAAAGTGTATTTTAATGCCCTCTTTGGGATAAACTTTACAAGAACAAAAACTGATTTTATTAATGCTGCACTTGATTATGGATATGCTATATTATTATCTGCTGTTAATAGAGAAATAGTAAGTAATGGGTATATTACTCAAATTGGAATATTTCACGATAATATGTTTAACCAATTTAACTTAGGTTCAGATTTAATGGAACCTTTTAGACCGATTATTGATGCTTGTGTATATTATATGAATCCTACTAAGTTTGAGTTAGAAGAAAGAATGATGTTAGTCAATTTATTGAATAAAGAAATTGAAATTGATGGAAGGAAGCAATATTTAAGTAATGCAATTAAGATATACTGCAAAAGTATATTTGATGCATTAAATGAAAATGATGTTGCTAAAATAAGGTTTTATAAGGATGAGTTATAGATTTATGAGAATTATAGTGTTTTTTGATTTACCTATGGTAACAAATTCAGAAAGGAAAGAATATACACGGTTTAGGAAATTTTTATTAAAAAGTGGTTTTTTAATGTTGCAAGAATCGGTTTATAGTAAATTAGCATTAAATTCAACAGTTGCAGATGCAATATGTGTTAATGTTAAAAAGAATAAACCAGAGCAAGGATTAGTTCAAATGCTTATAGTTACAGAAAGGCAGTATTCAAAAATGGAGTTTATTGTAGGAAAATCTAAGAGTAATGTATTAGATAGTGATGAAAGGTTAGTGATTTTATGAAATTAATTCATGAAAAGATTACTTATGCATTTGAATTTGAAGATGAATCTTTTAATGTTCTTACTATAGAGAATTCTAAGTTTTTTAGAGAATTAATTCAAGAATTAGTAGATCAAACACAAGGTAAGGAAGGTTCGTTTGTATTATCTCATAATTATAAAGAAATTGATATCAAAAAAAATGTAGAATTAATTATTAATCCCTTTATATTAGATTTTAATCAAAAAAGAATTATGGAATATATATATAATGAACTTAGAGAGACAGCATATGGTGAAGAAAAATATTTAATAACATCTAATATAATGAGTGAAGTTGAAAAGCTTATTATTGACTTAATTGATTCTACAGATTATCCATTATCAATACAAAATATATTTGATTTTAATTTAATACTGAAAAGTTTTAAGGTGCAAGTAATGGATTTAGAAAAAGGATTAATTGAACGTTTGATAAGTTATATGGAATTGCTTACACGGTTAAATTCTAAAAGAGTATTTGTGTTAGTAAATATATACGATTATATGAAAGATGATGAAATAGATGCTCTATTATATGATTTGAATGTAAAGAAAATTAAAGTATTGTTTGTGCAATGCTCTAATTCAGGCAAAAAGCACAATTATGAAAAGAATGTATTGATAGATGAGGATTTGTGTGAGATTTATTGACAAGTTATTACTTATATTATAGTATAAAGATGTATTGAACTTAAAATTATACTGCGATGCTGTGGTGGCATAAATCAAATTTGAGGTTTGAGGTTTGAGAGTAGTGTAATTCTATATGGTGGTTAAACTGTTATATTAATATAACGTTGATTATACCTGTTTGAGAGTAGTGTAATTCTATATGGTGGTTAAACAGAAAATGAAGAAACAAGATATGATACTATGTTTGAGAGTAGTGTAATTCTATATGGTGGTTAAACTGGGAAATAATAAGTGTGTATAGTAAATTGAGTTTGAGAGTAGTGTAATTCTATATGGTGGTTAAACTAATAAGATTTTTATTATTTAACAATTGTTGTTTGAGAGTAGTGTAATTCTATATGGTGGTTAAACATACAAAGATAAGGTCAAACAGGAAATGAAGTTTGAGAGTAGTGTAATTCTATATGGTGGTTAAACAAAGAACTAAGTATGAAGTACCAGCACTTGGTTTGAGAGTAGTGTAATTCTATATGGTGGTTAAACTTTTTCATTTTGGTATCTCTCCTTCATATTGTTTGAGAGTAGTGTAATTCTATATGGTGGTTAAACTTTTTCAAGAGGTATGTCAAT
>Ga0114934_10000585_pt1 | contig 23174 bp, 23 predicted proteins | sample 4SBtaG_2_FD_99695 | JGI IMG/M metagenome (GOLD analysis project Ga0114934, IMG submission 99695) | Deep subsurface microbial communities from Kolumbo volcano to uncover new lineages of life (NeLLi) - 4SBTROV10_white metaG | ecosystem: Environmental > Aquatic > Marine > Volcanic ...
ATTTGGAGTGCCAGCCGGTCGTCTTTGTTCAGACTGTTGCCGGTCATATCCGGACCACTGCGGTCTTAACGAATTCAGCCATGGTGATCCGTCAGAACTTGAAGAACCGTATTGGGAGGCAATTTAATGAAATATCGTGAAGGTGGTATAACCGATGAATATGTGAGCGTTTATCAGGCCGGTGTCATGTGCTACTCAGACGCAATCATTATGGATGATGTCGGATTTTTCTATCTGATATCTCTGTTTGGCCGGCCGGGGCTGGTAAAAGCGGTCGGTGCGGGGCTGATAGAAGGGTACACAACAAAAATTAATGGCGTGTCCGTCAGCCGGCCATCAAGCACCGCGTTGCAGGCAGTGACTCAAAACCTGGAGGACGGACTGACACAGAAAGTAATTTTCGCGCCGGAATTTTTCACTGGACAGCACGTTCGTGTCCTGGTTGGCGAGGATCGGAAATCGGCTTTTCGGATGCTTGATTCCGCTGTGTCAACACCGCTCAAAGAGGAATGGGCCGATTTTCTCTTTTCAGCCGTTTTTTCGCCGCAAAAACTGGTCGGATTTGGTCATGTGAACGGCCAGGATTTGAGCGAAGCCGGAGTCTATCTCGTTTCTCTCGATAAAACAACGGACGAAATAGACGCCCTGGTTATGGAAGAGATCAATCTCGGAAATTTGCAGTAATACTGCACCACGAACATAGAAAATTCACCCTGGCAAGGGGATGGTTTCACCTGTCTCCCGCCGGGGAATAGGTGTTTCTGTCCTCTTGCCGTTTTACGAAAGGAGAGGACAGAGATGCAAATGACATTAAAAGAGTTCCTGACCAACTTCGGCCAGGCACTTAAAAAAAAGGTAAGCAGCAACTTCAACCCGCTTTTCAATCCCAACAAAATGGATCCATGGGATCAAAAAGCATCGGAGAAGCTTGACGGGTTGAAAAGAAAGTGTCTTCCCGCCCAAAAACGGGCCGCAATCGCCCTTGCCAAAGGGTTTTTCGTTACGAAAAAACGTGGCCTGATTCTTTGCGCGGAAATGTCCACCGGCAAAACACAGATGGCCGTTGCCTTGGCCCACCTGATTCCAAAACCGAATTACCGGGTTGTCGTCATGTGCCCGCCACATTTGGTCCGAAAATGGATTCGGGAAATTCAAATTATTCTGCCGGAATGCAAAACGGTCAACATCAATGGTAAGGGATTGCAAGATTTGATCCGGCTGCGGCACAGCAAAAAGCCCACCTGCCCCGAGTTTTACGTGGTCGGGCGCGAACGGGCAAAGGGGCATTATCGATGGAAGACGGGCACATTCCGGCGAAAGTATCTGCAGAGCAATCTTTGCCCCAAATGCGGGAAAGAGGTTTCGTTGCAACTGCTTGAAACAAGGCCGCAATGCCCGGAATGCCACGAGCCGCTTTACGCTGCGGATAAAGACGGTATCCGGCGATATTCAAAAGCCGAATACATCAAGAAATATCTACATAATACATGGGATTTATGCATAATAGATGAGGTTCATGAACTGAAGGGCGGCACTACGGCCCAGGGCCAGGCTTTTGCCAATATCGCTTGCGCCAGCAAGCGAACACTGGTCCTGACCGGCACACTGCTCGGCGGATATTCAACCAATCTTTTCTATATTTTCTGGCGGCTCATGCCCCGGAAAATGATGGAAAAGGGGCAGATTTTCCGTTCTCCAATGGGCTTTGCCGAGGCATATGGCATCATTCAGCGTTCGTATGTCAAGAAAGACACCAATGTATATTCATCGGAGTCGATTGGCCGAAGCCGGGGAACCCGAACGACCGTAAGCGAAAAGCCGGGCGTATCGCCCCTGTTGCTCATCGATTTTCTATTGGAACATACGGTTTTTCTGCGACTGGCGGATGTGTCCGATGCCCTGCCGCCTTATGACGAACAGGTGGTCGAGGTCGGCATGTCTCCGGATCAAGCAACCGCCTACAAGAATTTTGAGGCCGAGCTAACGCAAAAAGTAAAAAAAGCCCTCAAAAACAAGGACACATCCTTGCTTGGGGCGCTGGTCAATTCATTGCTGGCCTACCCTGACGGCGCGAGACGCGGCGAGGTCGTGGTGCATCCACACACAAAAGCCCTGATTGCGGAAGGCCCGCCGATAGATGAACATATCCTGCCAAAAGAAGAAGAGCTACTCATCAATATACTCGAATCCGAAGCCGCGGCCGGCCGGCGTTGCCTGGTTTACCTGGAGCATACCGGCACCCGGGACCTGATCCCTGACCTGATGTTACGGATCACGGAAAAGGGATTAAAGCCGTTTGCTCTGCGAAGCAATACCGTAAGTACCGAAAGGCGAGAAGAGTGGGTACAGGCTCAAGTTAAGACGGGTGGCTACAATGTGATGGTCTGCAACCCGAATCTGGTTAAAACCGGACTCGACCTGATTGAGTTCCCGACGATTATTTTTTTCCAGACGGGTTATTCCATATACACGTTACGACAAGCCAGCCGGCGATCCTGGCGGATCGGCCAGAAAAATCCGGTAAAAGTCTATTATCTGGCCTACGCCGAGACGATGCAGTCAGTGGCATTGTCTCTTATCGCAACCAAGATGGAAACGGCACTGGCAATTGAAGGCGACCTGTCGGACAAGGGACTTACCGCACTTGCGGAAGGAGCCAATTCGATGATTATCGAGATGGCCCGGACGTTGACAGGGAAGCAAAACGTACAAGGATCGGCCGAGACCTGGCAGAAATTGAAAAGGACGGAATTCTCGTCCGATTCATTTCTGGACGATACAGCGGAGACCAAGGAGACCACGACCACCACGACGGTTATCACCAATGGTGACCGGACTTCAACGATCACGTACAAAAAGATCGTTCGTGGAAAAGTATTCCTGCGAAAAGGCGGGTACGCTGTCGGGATCGTGGGGAAGAACGAGTTTTTGTTCAAGGACGGCGCGGTTTTTTTCAACGGAAAGTCCTGCGGAAATTACGACAAGAAAGGTGCTGGCGAAATCAACAAAAAGCCAATCCAGCTTGTCAAATCGGGCAACGACTTTCTATTAATGGAGATCGTTCCGGAGACTGTAGCGGAAGCGGCATAGAGAAGGAGGTACAAAATGAATACGACGCCTAATGAAAAAATGTATGTCCACCTGTACCACGGCCGAAAAACCCCGGACGAAAAGCTTGACGATTGGGGAGCTGAGGGTCCGACATTCGGGCCTTACAAATCAGTTCAAATCACCTACCGGGACCACGTAAAAATGCACTCGGACAGGTTCGACAGTTTTCATGACCTCATGTGGACTGACGACCTGATCCATTACGGTGGCATGTGGTACGCTGATGTAAATATTTTCTTGAGCGATACCCCGGAAGCCCTGCTATGCCTACAGGAATATTCCGCTGAGAAAACCAAGGAGGCCTCCAAATGACGACGAGATACAAGGTTTGGATTTGTGTCGAGCGGATCGACGAGGACAAAGACGAATACAAGGACATCGAACAACTTTCTTGCGGGGGGTTTCAACGTCAACAAAAGGCTTTGGGCCTTGCATCGAAACTTCACGAATTGAGTGTCCAGATTCTCGCCACGACTCACAGCCAGCGTCATAGCCGCTGAAAAAACTTTCACCGCAACACTGTGTTGCGAAAAAAATCCGGCCTTCGGATTTTTTCAAGCCTGGGACATTTTGTCTCGGGCTTTTTTTTTGCATTTTTTAAAAAAATTTCTATTGAAGCGACCCTAAATGATACTCGTTTATACCATCTGTGAACCCAGAGTGTCATCGTTAGTACATTTGCGTTACATTTGCCCCGAAAAAATTTAGCCGTTTTCTATATTACCTATAGAGCAGTTTTTTTATTTTGAATTTCATCAAAACAGGGAGATTTTTTTCATGATCGCAATTGAATTTCTAGGCCTAAAAATACACTCAAACAAACAGACGGACGGCCTTTTCCAATTGGATCTTGGCGCAATATCGCATTTATGGACACAGAAATCGACTCCGCAAATATCTCCCGCTAATAATCACATATGGGAACATGTTCAAATCAATGATTTTTACAATAGCTACGTCAAGCCTTTTGTGGGGAATATATCCGTCTATGAGCCGGTGATTGTACAGATTTTAGACATATTGGATAAAAATGGAGACGTACCCTCAAGAAAACCTGCCGAGCCTCTAATTTTCGATGAAATTTCACTGTTGGAACATGTTTTAACCGTGACCCGAAACCTGATCGATATATTGAAAAATGATCCTGCGTTAAACGAGATTGCCGGTAAATACCTTATAATCGGGTTGGGACATTCGATTGCCGGAATCATTAAATATAAAACTGATGAAGATATTGCGAACAATTCATTAACAATACTGGATCCGTATATCGCAAACCTGCCGGACAAAAAATTGATTGGAACAGCGATAAAAGAAGCGGTTTCCGGTAACAACTTGAAAACAGAAGAAGGCAAACGGCTGAGACGGGCCATTGTATCCGCCAGACAATCCGAACAAAAAAGAGCTGTGGTACTGGCAAAAGCCTGGGGTTCCCGCATCAAAGAGAGAGAGATTCTTGACGCCATAAAACAGGAGTTCCCAAATGTTTAAAAATAATTTTTTACCATTCAAGGGAACGGTCAATATGGGTCTTTTGCTTTGCCTTGCGCTTCTCGTTTGTGGCTGCGCTCATTCATCAGGGGAATCCCATACGTCGATTATATATCAAAATTTAAATACCGGAGAACCCACATCAACAATTATCAAGGCCCCATATAAAGATACTTACGCGCTGGCCCGATCTGTTCCTTCCCGGCAGTTTGTTATTTCCGAAAATCCTCCGGTTGAAAAACCGATTGAAAAGGCACTCCGCTTTAATTTTTTTGATTTCAAAACCGGTGTCTTTAAAAACGCTAAGGCGATATTCCCTTGTTCCAACAAAAGCCTGTCCATAAATTTTGCATTTAATTCTTGTGAAATTCGTCATTCGGAAGCCCTTGCGCTGAATAACTTTATTGCCAGGCTTAAACATGAAGGAAATTGCCGGGTAGATATAACGGGCTATACCGACTGGATCGGTTCTCGTGAGTATAATCGTCGCCTGGCCCTGAAAAGGGCCCGGGCCGTGGCAAAAATTTTTAAATCAGCCGGAATCGGTGTTGGTTCAATAACTGGCAAAGGAAAATGCTGTTACATTGACTCGAAAAATCTCGGCCCCAATAGACGTGTCGAGATCATCCGTGAAACGGCTCGAAAGGAGGTGAGTAAGGGGAGATAATGTCATGCCGGCCGATTCCCACCGGCAAATAAATACTTTTAATCGTTCGGCCAATGTTGACCGGGCAACACAATCGTTGTTTTAATTTAAGGAGTTTAAAAATGACCACCAAAGCTTTGATGACAAAGGCAACAATGATAGAAGCTGTCACCCTGAAACTTGAACGCGTTCGACTGAACATCGTTTCTGCGCTTCGGACCAAAAAAGCCGTCCGCACAGTAAATATAATCGCGTGTGGATTTGTCGCTTTTTTCGGCGCATTTTTCCTTCTTTCAAGCATAGCAGACGCTTTCACCGCGCCTGCATCAACATCTTTTGCCTATTCGCTCTATACCATTGGCGTCACCGACGTCCTCCAGGGACCTATCGGATTTCTCGGCGGCGTGAGTGCGATTGTCCTGGGCGCAATTATGGCCATTCAGCAAAAAATCATGATGGCAATTCCCTGCCTTTTAGGCGGTGCGGCACTTATGAGCGCTGATACGCTTCTGACATCCTTGGGTTTAACTTTCTAATCACGGAGAAATTCTCTCTTTTGCTTTACGTACACCCCGGCTCTGGAAGTCGGGGTGTACGGTATTGAAAGGAAGTTTAGATGACAAGATTTCCGCAATATTTATCTTCACCCATACAAGTCCTTTGGTTTGAAACCGATGAACTTGGGATTATTATGCTCTGTTTTTTATTAGCGGAGATCCTCAATGGCTGGTTTTGGCTCTTACTCATCATCGGCCCCTTTATTTATTCGCGTTCTAAGCTCAAGTATCCTCGCGGATTTCTGAAACACATGCTGTACCTGAGTGGCATCAAAGGGCTACATAATTACCCATCAACATTTGAAAAGACATTCGTCGAATGAAAATTCAAAAATTTCTTCAACAATCATCCAATCTTTACGCTGAGAATAGACTGCTCAAATTTGTCGTAGTTTGTCTTACTATCGCGGTTATTATCAGCGGCATTTTTTCATATGCCGCTCTGAGTTATCAGCGTGTCGTGATCTTGCCGCCCGTGACGGATAAACGGATCGAAATTACCGGAAACAGTGTAAATGAAAATTATATCCGACTGTTTACCCGTTATACCATGAATCTGTTGAATAACTATACACCAGGTATCGCTCCAGGACAATTTGATGAATTATTGTCCTTGGCGTCTCCGTCCTTTTTTCCAACATTTCAGACAACCTTGGATAACATGAAGGACACCATCAGTAAGTTAAATCTGACATCCGTGTTTTATCCGCAGGCCCTCAATATTGACACCGAAAAAAAGGTCATCGAAGTAATGGGAATACAAAAGCATTTTTCAGACGCGGTTATGGTGGATAACGGCAAAAAAAAATATCAGATCACCTATGTGATCATAAACGGGAGGTTTTATATCAATGGTCTCAAAGAGATTGACACTAAGTAAAGTTGTATTAACGCTCCTGATTTTTCTGCTTTTAGCCGGGATAGCCTTTGCTGCGCCGTTTACGGCCGATTTAGGAGAATATAAAACCATGTCCGCCGTAACAGATGTGTGGCACCGTCTTCCCCAAAAGGCGAAATTGCAAGCGGTGATCTGTCATTCCGGAGAGACATATAAATTGTATTGCGGAGAAGCGCCGGATCCCAAGCCCCTGAAGCCGTTGTTATTCTCATTAAAGGCAAATGGGCTGACGGCATCTGTTGCACATGCGGATATTTCCGGGTGCGTTCCAGCGCAACAGTTTGTAGAAACGTTTGGCTCTGAAAAAATTCCGCCGCCGCCTCCGGCTAAATCCTCAAAAACGGAAGCCCCCTCCCCTCTTCCGGATCGCCAGCCATTGGCCACAAAATTGTTGCCAAAAAAAATCCTTACCGACAACAAGCCTCACAGGCATAATCTCGGCCCAGGGCGAATAATAAACAAAAACATTATGGCCTACGCCGATCTGAACGATCCGGATGTGAAACAATATGAAAACAGCACAACTATGATGGTGCAGCCGAATATTTCAACCAAAGTATTAATGAGCAACCGGGACATTAACCGGGTCGTTTGTGAGGTCGGTCCGATTAAGGATGTGGTTTTCTCCAAGGAAAAGGGAATTTCCGTCAAGATTGACGGAAATAACGCCTTTGTAAAGTTTTTGATTAACGGCGATACCCTGACGGGAAAAAAGAAATATGCTACCGTCCCGTCCGAATTTTATGTTGTCTGCGGATCAGCCGGAGATGTTTATACGCTGGTCGCCTCTCCAAAGAATATCCCTGCACAAACAATTTTCCTGACGTCTCCTAGAAAAAACCTGGATAAAAACCTGTCGCTTTTCAAGGGCGTTCCTTTTGAAGATACCGTAGTTTCTCTGATCAAGGATACGTATACCGATAAAATACCGGACAGCTTTACCGTAAAGTCGGTAAACCGCGTTATTAATATCTTTAGAAATATAAATGTGTTCTGGAAACAGATCGTGCGCGTAGATGGCCAGGGCCTGGAATTGAAAGAGTACGATCTGACACTTAAGCCTTCCGCGCCGGAAAATGAAATGTCTATTCAAGAAAAAAATTTTCTTCTTCCGGCGCTTGCCCAAAATCCGGTAGGGATTTCGCTTGAACATCTGACCCTTAAAAAAAATCAGGTCACGCGACTGTTCATCGTGGAGAAATATAACCAGGAGAGCGTCCGATGATTTTACAAGATAACGAAGAAAATAAACAGGTAGGCAAAACGACGAGTCTTAAAAAATGGTGGGCCGGTTTCTCGCCTAAAAAGAAACAGTCATTCATCATATTACTTGCATCGGGATTTGTCGTCGTAATTGCCTTGTTTGGGTACGCACAACGGAAGCATCATAAAGTTCAGCCTCGCCAAGAGACAACTAAACCGACAAAGACAATTCAATTAAATCAAAACCTCATTGAAAAGAGTTTGTATTCCAAGGTTCGTGAAAATGACATAAAAAGGCAAAAAGTCTTGGCTGACATGCAGGCCGAGATAAAAAAACTGAAAAATCAGGCTGCGGCTATGCCTCCCCAGACAGCCCTCTCTTCGTCGGCGAAGCCCTCTCATGTCTTAAAACAACAAAGCATCCCGCCACGACCACCACGACCACCCGGCATCGGTCATATATCCATGCCGAACCAGATAGCGACGACCTATACGCCGCCGCCGCCTGTGTCCGGAGGGGGAAACAGCAATAGAATGGAAACACTCGGCGGCATTGAACAGGTCGTCAATACAGTACCGGAAACACCAAAAATACCGGACAGTAAAAAAAAATTCAAAATTTTTTTACCCCCTTCTTTCATGGAGGCGACTTTACTGTCCGGAGTCGATGCGGTCACGACCTCGGAGGGAAAAAATAATCCCGTTCCGATACTAATCCGGATCAACAATCTAGCTATTTTGCCAAACATGGTGAAGGCCAACTTGAAAGGCTGTTTTGTTCTTGGGGAAGGCAAAGGGGACCTGTCCACGGAACGGGTTGACGTAAGGTTGCGGACCCTTTCCTGCGTGTCCCGAAACGGCGAGGCAGTTATTGACCAGGCCGTCAAGGGATACGTCGTAGACGGAGATGGCAAGGCGGGTCTTCGGGGAGTTGTAACCGCCAAAATGGGAGCATTGTTGGCCCGCTCTGCCTTTGCTGGTTTTCTCGGAGGCGTAGGTGATGCCATGCAAACATCTACTCAAAATACACAACAGACAGCTCTTGGCACACAGCAGAAGATTTGGAACAACACCGACACTAAAAATTTGGTTCGAGGCGGAATCGGCGGCGGGGTTTCCAGTGCCGCAACCGAGCTTGAAAAATTTTACTTGCAACTAGCGCAACAAACGCTCCCGATCATCCAAGTCGGAGCGACAAAGACGATCACGGTCGTTATTAGCGACGGCGTGAATCTGGAGGTTAAAAATGAATCACTCGTTAAATAAAGTGTTTTTATTGGTAACGATCCTTTGTGGCGGATTATTTTTTTCCGGGTGTACTTCCCTGATCAGTCCATATAATTCCGAGTTTCAATGTCCGAACGTGGACAAGGGCAAATGTGTTTCAGTAAAAACCGCATACGATCAAAGCCTTGAAAACTCTGGTAATCCCCTGGTTCGCGACAATGATTCATGCACTAAGGATAAGAAAAAAAGTTCCGTACAACCCTCTGCTCCCCTGACCGCGGCCGATTCCGGGTCAAAATCCGCATACCAGAATGCCATGTACCACCGGCTTGCCTCGTTGATCCGCCAGCCGACTCCGCCGCTGGTTGCTCCGCCCGAGGTCATGCGGGTGCTTATCCTGTCGTATACCGGATCGGACAATAAATTGTTTTCTTTCAGATACGTTTATTTTTTTGCCAGTGATCCAAAATGGATCTACTCAACTGCCACGGACGGAGTAAATTAATGGAGTAAATTAATATGGGTATTGCACACAATCTTTTTTTTGGTCCCAATGGCGGCATGACGTACAAAATGCTCCGGAGACTGACGACTCGGACTAGATTTTCGGATTATCTCCCCTATATAGCCTATGATGACGAATCAGAAATCTATCTTAATTCCGATAATACATACGGCTTTTTATGGGAATGTACTCCCTTGGTATATGCCGGAACATCGACATTTGAAGTGCTTCAGGGGCTTTTCACCGCAGCAATTCCGGAAAAGAGCGTGCTTCAATTTATCCTGTATGCCGACCCGTATATCGATCCCATACTAGATCGTTTTAAGGCGTTAAGAAATCGAGACTCTTCCCTGATCCGGGAAGCCACTCGGAATGTTGACCGGTTCTTCAAAAACGGCTCTCAAAACGGTGTTATTAATTTTCAGGGCGTTCCTATCCGGAATTTTCGTCTGTTTATCGCGTTAAAATTACCGGATGTCGAAAATCTGAATCTTTTAGATATCCGGGAAACTGTGTTTGAGGTTTTGCGGGGCGCTTATTTAAATCCTTGCAAAGTATTGCCTGACGAGCTCGTGTTTTTTCTTTCCCGGATGTTTAATGAGAATCCTCCGGAGACTCCGCGATATGACACCCGTCGACCGATTCGAAAACAGATCATCAACAGTGAAACGGCAATTAACGTCAAGTGGGACCGGATGGAAATCGGCAACCGGCATTTTCGGTGCCTCTCCCCTAAAGTCATGCCGGAACAGGTGGACGAACTGTTAATGAATTACGTGAGCGGGGATATTTGGGGTGTACAATTCGACACCAACCAAATTAAACGCCCCTTCATGATCGTCACGAATGTTATTTTCGAGCATTTACGGGCAAAACTGCACGCTAAATGCAATTTCGTGCTTATGCAACAGGGTGTAGGCAGCTTCGCCATGAGCCTTAAGCGTAAGCAGGAAGAATACACCTGGGCAGCCGGTGAAGTCGAGCGCGGGACATCATTTGTCCGGATGCAATCATTTATTTGGACTTCCGGGAATTGCGAAGCGCAAACCAGGGAGAGCCTGGCTCGTATCAAACGAATATGGGAATCCAGAGGATTTACCATGCAAGAAGATAAAGGAATCGTTAAGGTCCTCTTTCTTTCAAGCCTGCCGTTTGGTCTTTATAATATAAAAGGGAATGTACTTAATATGGATCGAGATTTTGTTTGTGATGCAAAATCGGCAGTCCGCTGTTTGCCGGTCCAGTCGGATTTCAGAGGCGGCCAGGAACCCTATAATCTTTTTGTTGGACGTAAAGGACAGGTCATCGGAATCGATGTGTTTGATTCTCGGTCAAATAACATGAACGCCCTGATCGCAGCCGAGTCTGGTAGCGGAAAAAGTTTTTTAACCAACAATTTTGCGTTTAATTATTTTGCATCCGGATCCATTATTCGGATCATCGATGTCGGCGGTTCATACAAGAAGCTGTGTAAAATACTGAACGGCGTGTTTATCGAATTCTCGAAGCAATCCGATATTGTAATCAACCCGTTTTCCAATGTAATCGACATCAACGAAGATATCTCCGCAATTACCGCAATCATCGCACAAATGGCTTTTTCTTCGACCAATACAACCCCAAACGAGACCGAGCGGACGCTTATCGGAAATGCCGTGAATTATGCTTATGAAAATTACGGACCGGAAGCCGATATCAATCGGGTATATGAGTATCTCACCTCTTTTCCGAAGTATGCCGACGAAACCCTCGACATTAATTGCGACGGCGATAAAAGCTGTATTTCCGAACTGCGTCTCATGGCGTCCAAGCTCGGGTTCAATCTCCGGGATTTTACATCCCAGGGTAAACATGGAAAATGGTTTAACGGCCCGTCCACCCTCGATATCTCTAAGGATGAATTCGTTATCCTGGAGCTGGAGGAATTAAAAAAACAGCAGGAACTTTTCAAGGTTATCACCCTCCAGGTGCTAAACTATGTGACCCAGGACCTCTACCTGTCTGACCGGTCGCGCCGGCGTATGGTTATTTTTGACGAAGCCTGGCAATTTTTTAAAGAAGGCGAGATGCTGAAAAACATCATCGAGGAGGGCTACCGCCGTGCCCGGAAATACGGCGGGAGCTTCACCACGATTACGCAAAGCCTGCTCGACCTTGATCAATTTGGAAGCGTCGGCGAAGTCATCCGGGACAACTCGGCATACAAATTTTTTTTACAAAGCCAATCCTTTGAAAAGGCAAAAGAAAAAAAGATTATCGACTATGACGCTTTTACAATGCGGCTGCTAAAAAGCGTAAAAAGCCCGCGTCCACGCTATTCAGAGGTCTTCATGGATACTCCGGTTGGCAGCGGAATTGCCCGGCTGATCGTCGATCCGTTTTCATATTATTTGTTTACATCTGATGCCGGTGAAAATGCTGAAATCGAACGCCGGGTAAGTGGTGGCAGAACATATACGGAGGTCATTTCTGAAATGGTCGAAGCCCGCGAAAAGGAAAACGCATGAAAAAGGCATATATATTGGCTGTTTTTTTCTCGTTTTTGATGGCTCAAATTTCCTATGCGAGTAGCTGGATTGATAACTGGATGTCCAATGCCACACAACAGACAGCCAGTTCACCCAATTATTTTAAGAGCCAGAAGCGCGGGTTTGCCTCGCTTGGAAGCTTTTCAATGCGGTGGCCTGTATCAAATGATTATCTGATGAACATATCCCCGCCGACTTTTAAATCGGGATGTGGCGGAATTGATTTGTTTTTAGGCGGCGGGAATTTCATGCAACCGAAATATTTGGTTCAGAAATTACAGGGGATGATCAACGCGGCTCCAGCGATTGCATTTGATCTTGCCTTGCAGGTCGTCAGCCAACAGCTTTCCAATTCTTTGGGTAAATTTGAGGCGATTATAGATCGTCTCAACGGTTTGCAGTTGAATGATTGTAAGGCAAGCAAGGCGATCATTGCCAATGTTGCCGGAGACTTGACCAACAACATGGCTATCCAGAATTATAAGACGACGGCCACGAACGATTTTTTGGAAAGCAGTGGATGGAATAATCTCAGCTATGCCATCAAACAACTAGGGGATAGCAGCGGCACATCAGACATGACAATTAAAAATGCCACCGGGGCCTCGCCGAGCGCAATGGTTTCCGGGTGTCCGGCCGCGCTGAAAAACGTATTTTTTCAACCCAACAGCTCCCTGATTAACAACGTTTTGAAACTAAAGGGCCTTTCCGCAGCAAATGCCGCCGTATACTCGGAGTTGATGCGCGGATATATCGGGGATATCTACATCGACTCTACCGGGACTAATTATTCGTATGTGCCGGGCTGTCCGGAGGATAGCCCGGATCACATTGAAGGCTTGGTGGACGGACAGATATATATTCGGCCATTGAATGCCGGTGTCCTGCCGCCGCAGGCATGTACGCGAATCAACAGTGTGACAATCAACGGTATTACGTATGCCAATGTTCAAATGTGGGTTATGACGATGCTTCAAGGAATTACACAGAATATCATTTCCCGGACAAGCATGTCAGCTCCCCAGATGGCTTTTATTCAGATTATACCATTGCCACTTTATCAATCCATTATAACGCAAGTTAAAAGCCAGGGGAATTTGGCGAACGCATCAGACATCGCCGCGGAGTACACCCCTGTCGTTTCAGCCTCGTATGCTTATGCCATCATGATTGATATGCTTGATCAAATTTCTACGGCGATTGAAACATCAAAAACAGTAACCGCAAATTCCCAGGGAGCGACAAATGCCGGCAATCAAAACCACTGTCACTTGGCTATCGCGCAGCCGGCGATTAAACAATTGCAAGAGATGAAAAATCATCTAAATACATACACGGTTGCCGCAAGAAGCCAATTAGCGGTTAAACTGCAAGAGTTAAACACCTATCAGCAATATAACGCCGCAAATATCAATGCCGGTAAGATTATTGATACCGCAATTTCTCAATTCTTTCCTAATCATTAAACGGAGTTTTGTTTTAATGAAAAAACACTCCTTCCGGATCGGTTTTTTCTCGTTCTTGGCGATTTTCTTATATCCCGCCGTATGTTTCGCACGAACTTATTTTGTCTGGAACGAGTTTGACGCCACGGTCGATGCTTTCAAAACCCTGGGCCTGGTCATGTCCGACCCGCGCTATCAAGGATGTTTTTTTGGCATTATCGTGATTGGGTTTGTGTTTGGTGGCATTAGTGCTTTTTTTTCGGCACATGCCAAGGGAGGAGACCCTTTAAAGACGGTTATCAGGTGGTTTGGGATTTTTATTATTGGTGTTGCAATCTATCTAACATTTATAAAACCGACAACTTCGATGACGATTTGGGATCAGGCGACCAATCAACAGACGACCCTCGGTGGAATACCGGTGGGAATTGAATTCCTCGCCATATTATCCAATACAATAGAAACCAATTTTGTAAGCCTTATCGCTCAGGCTAACCCCAATCCAGCTATGGCTTATACGAATAACGCCGGCGGCCTTTCGTTTACCATTTTTGATAATCTTTTTAATGGCGGAATTAATTTTTCGGGAGACACAACAAATACAGAAATGCCCCTGTATAACTCCCTGAGCAATTATTTTCAAAAATGTGTTTATACCGAGATGTCGTTGCCGAATCCGAGGATTGTTCCAAATGATTTTGAAAACACAACAAACTTTATGACGACACTTGCCAGGGCAAATAGCCCGGCAGTTTTTACAACATATTATAACAGTAGCAGTCCCGGCGGGCAAACAATGACTTGTCAGCAAGCCTGGACGAATATCTCCGGGGATTTAAATGGTCTGGTAAATACCAGTATACCGGTGATAAATTTCTGGAAAAACGGCTGTAGCGCGGCCGGTTTGTCCGGCACATCCGGTGGTATAAATGAACAGCAAGTTTGTTACAACAAAGCTCAAGCTGCTGAAAATGTAATTTTCGGCGCGACATTTACCTCCTCGCAGATATTCAGGCAATATTTTATTGCTCAAATGATGTGGAATGTCATTACATCCAACTCACCCGCTTCTGCAACACAAGCCCTGTCAAGCAGAGCCGCCGGCAACTCGATGGTTGGTATGGGGATCATGGCGAATCAGTGGATACCGATTATGCGGGGCGTCATGTTTTCTATTTTTATTGGTATGTTGCCGTTTCTATGCCTACTCGTTCCAACGCCCCTCTTTGGCAAGGCGTTAAGTTATATTTTTGGTATTTTTACGTTTTTTCTATGCTGGTCAGTCTGTGATGCTTTGGTAAACGATTTTGCATCATCGCGAGCGATGGATATTTTTGCGTCACTGCAAAGCGGCATGTTGGGATATCAAAGTATGCTTTTATTCTCGAGCGCATCCCAAAAATCCCTGGCGATGTACGGCGCTGCCCGATGGACCGGTCTTTTACTGGCCGGAACTTTGACAACACTGCTCACGAAATTCGGCGGTATGGGAATGACGCATTTTGCAATGGGTATATCCAGCGCTCGACAATATGGAGCCAGCGCCGCAAATACAATGATCAATCCATCCGATTGGTCAAACAAGATTAAACAAATGGGTGAGGTTTACCCAAGCATGACATATGCAAATGCCGGTTTACCGAGTTATGGTGGGGCGTTAACTCAACGGGCAGAAAAAACGCTATCTTCTGCCAATGCCATGAGACAAACCTTTGGTAGTGATTTTCAGGCCGGCAAGCATATCGGTCGTTTTGAAGGGGAAAAAACGGCTAATACGGTTAATGCCAATGAAGAAATTTTAGGATCAAATGCCGGTGCGTATATTGGGGGTTTCCAGGGGAAAGAACAAGCTGGAAAGATAAACACAATTAAACAACGTGGTGATCTGGATCGGGTTGCCCAAAATGTTGGAATAGATGCCGGCGCATCTGCCGTGGCAACCTCCGATGTGACATCGGCCATGGGTATAGATACGCTTATCGATACAAAAGAAGTTGGTCAGTATTTTCAAGTTGCGCAAGGGGCAGGAAGACAATCCCTCAATGATATTATTACACACGGCCAGCAAACGGATGAAGACAGGGATATGTTTAGTCTGCTTAACGACTCAAAGGAAGGAGCGGCGGCAGTAAAGGCGGCATTGTCGAATCTTAGCGCACCTGTGCCGAATGGGGATGAACATAATATCGGAACCTATTTGCGAAAACATGGAGCCAATATCAGCGACCAGGAGCTTAAGGGAGCAACGGTTGCCGGGAGCTTCAGTACCGATTCTAATGGCAATTTAATTCCTTCGATGATCACGGTTTCAAAAGGAGATAAATCACAATCGTTTGATCTACATAGTACGGACACCGGGATAAGGAAAACGACCGGAACGCGTATCGATAGCGGCTATGTAAATAAACATTCTAATTTAAATATTACGGACACAGGGACAAGACATTTATCTGGCAATAAAGGTGAAATTCACGGCAGTAAGCCGGGGAATTATGGCGGTGAAATCCTTGTGGCTGTGGGCACGATTAGCTGGGTTGGCAGTGGTGAGAATAAAATAGCGACAATGAAAGGCGTGGACAATAAGGGCCTTTCGCATGATATGTCACTGCTCATGAACAGTAGCGACCCGAGCAAATGGATTAAATTATATGATGATGTAAAATCAACCGGGAAAACATTTTCCGGAAATTTGATTAATTCTGCATTAAATATGCGGGAAGACGATGATGTTCTGAATGGCAAAGATATGTCTGCAACGGTCAATTATACAAATGGGCTTGCCAGCCAACTCAGTAAGGTCCTTTCAAAACAAGAACAGTATAGTGATGTGCACCAGGTTATAAATAGTTGGGCTAGAACCCTTGGCGCAAGATTTGATTCTTCAAGCACAACCGTTGGGAAATTGGTCAGTGCCGCAACGGGAGGATCTGTCTCTGGTGGTATTTCTTCAAGTCATGAATCTAGACATACACAAACAAATTCATCTTCTTCAAACCGAGATGCGATAGCTACTGCTTACAGGACTATTGCAATGAGTGATCTCCCGGATCAGGAGAAAAGAGAAATGATCCAGGATATGACTCGTTATATGTTGGGGGATAGAGATATCGCCCCGCTTAGTCGTAACAGGGCTGGATCGGGTTTAGGCGGGCCTGAAGAGAATAGGTCGGAATGGAAACAGCCTATTAATAATCCAACACCAATATTACCGGTTGATCCGGGTCCTAACCCGAATGAAGCAATCGAAAATTATGACCGCAAGTTTGATCCGCGACTTAACGACAAGGAATTGAATGAATTTAGAAATAATATTGAGATAAAACCAAAGAAAGAATAATTAGAAAGAATAATTTAATTAAAATTATGGAAGCTTATAGAAAACATTTCCCGGAAGCCAGTCATTAACAGGATTAATATCGAGCTCCCTATTCTCTTTTCGCCAATAATCAACAAACATATCATCATTGTCGGAACTAAAGGAATTCATATTTTCAGCATCCCTTTTAATTTTTTCAATCTTGTCTTTGTAAGTAACGCTGACCAATGCGCCAATGAATATCACCGCGCATATGAAGACTATCGCAATGCTTCCAAAATTTACGGTCATAAAATTGTCCATCGGGACCTCTTATTTTTTTGCCCGATTCTGTTACAGGGACAGGATCGATGTGTTATTTAAGATTGGTTTCCACTTTTATTAGAATAGAATGCTTTGAAGAATTGTCAAGGCAAATTCCAAAATTTAACCTGATGCCAGGAGATTTAAAATTCTTTTATATAATTTTATATAATTATATAATATTTTTTATTGTAATATTGTTTTAAATATAATTATTGTTATATATAATTTTATTATCATAAATATAATTTAAACCTGTTTTATATGGGAAAAAACAAAAAAAAGAATCAATTTCTATATAGATAATAGATAGAAAAATTTTCATAAACCGCAAAAAAATGGAGTTCACATGAAAAAAATTTTAGTTTTTTTGTTTTTGGTCTGCCTGGTGATCCCGCCGGTGTTTGGCTTCGGTTGCCCGATGATTCGGGTCTGTTTCACGCCGGGAGGGGATTGCACGGGATTGATTGTTTCCCAGATTGAGTCGGCCCGAAGCGAGGTTCTTGTGCAGGCATATTATTTCACATCTGCGCCGGTCGCCAAGGCGCTGGTGAACGCCGCAAAGCGAGGTGTTCACGTCGAGGCAATTCTGGATAAAAGCCAGGAGTCCGAAAAATATTCATCAGCCAAGTTTCTGGTTCACATGGGGATTCCGGTTCTGATCGACTACAAGCCTGCCATAGCGCATAACAAGATCATAATTATTGACCGGCAAACGGTCATAACCGGAAGCTTTAATTTCACCAAAGCCGCTCAGAATAAAAACGCCGAAAATTTGCTGGTCATTCAAAACGATCCTGATTTAGTCCGGCAGTATTTTGATAATTATATGTCACGCCGGAGCTTATCGATTCCATACCATTCGTACCAGAAAAACGTCGAACGGAAATAATAATTTTTTAGCGGAATAGTCCGTCAGAAAAATGTGGTATCATTTAAACTCATCATTTTTTGATTTGAAAGGAGTTTCATGAAAAGAATAGCTTATATCTTGTTGATGATGGTAGCATTAGCCTTTACTGGCTGTGCAGCTATGAACACAGCGATTGTTAATCGAAACTTGGACGTCCAAACAAAAATGAGTACAACCGTTTTTCTCGATCCAGTACCTTTGTCTGAAAGAACGGTTTTTGTAGATATTCGCAATACTTCAGATAAAAATATAGATGTTACGCAACAAGTAAATTCATCAATTGAACAACATGGCTATAAAATTATAGATGATCCGAGCCAAGCACATTTCATCCTGCAGGCCAATATTTTAAAGATTGGCAAATCCACCCCGCAGGAAGCACAGAGTTTTTTAGGTACAGGATATGGCGGAGCAATAGCGGGTGGTACTATCGGCGCCTTGGCTGGTGCGAGCATGGGCAGTAGCTATAATTCAGGTCGTACCGTTGCTGGAGGCTTAATTGGTGCGGCTGTCGGGATGGTAGCTGATGATTTGATCAAAAATGTTTTTTACACAATGGTGACGGATGTCCAAATTAAGGAAAAGCCTGAAGCTGGAGAAAAAATTACTCAACAAGAGAACAATAATTCTCAAAATGGTGTATCGGGCGGTATATCACAAAATATTGTAGCCACCAATGCACAATGGAAAGTCTATCGGACTCGGATCGTCAGCACGGCCAATAAAGTCAATCTTAAATTCGAGTTAGCGCGGCCGGAACTTGAACGGGGGTTGGCGCACTCTTTGGGTGGTCTATTTTAAAGGAGTGGTCATTATAAATATTTTTCGGGTCAATTGATATTCCTCCTCGTCCTTCTCGTTTTTATAAGATAAAGCGAGAAGGAATATTTTTTTATTGTAATATTGTTTTAAACATGATTATTGTTATATATAATTTTATTATCATAAATATAATTTTGAATACCAAAACTGGTATGAGAAAAAAATTAAAAACAATAGAACTTATTGCCAATAGTCCACAAAAAGCTTTTTATATTTTGCATTTGGAAAAAATAACGGATGGGTATTTGGTGACAAAGGAAAGCGGCGGTAAAGGGAAAGTGTTGAATAGAGAATCGTGGTTTCGTGAAACCATGGATGCGGCTGAAAAATTGTTTTCCAAGATAGTCCGGGAAAAAACCAATCCTGCCCGGAAAAGCCAAAGAAAATACAGGCCGGTTAATACTAACGTTAATTTTTTATGAATCTTCGATTAGTTCGGCGCTGGGCGAATATAAAATATTGTAATACATAAATTTATATTTAAATAAATATTCATAAAAATAATTTAATATTTATAAAAATAATTTAAGGAGAACAAAATGGCTATTAAAGAAAAGCCCAAAAAGCTAAATCCGGAAAAATTTATTGCCTCTGCAAAAGCTGAAACGCAACTTGATACAAAGGATGAACCAACCAAAAAACTCATTATCGAAATTCCTTTGTCATTGCACAACAAAATTAAAATTAAAGCGGCTCGGGAAAATACGACCATTAAACAAATAGTCGGCGAACTTTTGAAGGAGATTTTTTAATGGTTATCACCATAGGAAATCAGAAAGGTGGAGTCGGGAAAACAACCATCGCAACAAATTTGGCATGTTTGTTTGCTCGTGATCGTCATGTTTTACTCATCGATGCCGACACACAGCAATCATCTGCTGATTTTCACGCAACACGGCTTGAAAATGAGAGTTTGCCCCAGTTTACTTGTGTGGCTATCACTAAACAGACAATTCATAAAGACATCAAAAATTTCTCAAATTTTGATATAGTTATTATCGATGTCGGAGGTCGGGACAATGCTGTTTTCCGATCCGCCATATTAGCATCAGATTATCTTATTGTTCCGATCACACCAAGTCAGTATGATATATGGGCTACGGAAGATACCTTCCAAATTATTGATGAGGCCAAGACCATAAAAGACATGAAGGTTTATATAGTCCTCAATCAGGTGATCCCGAACACAAAAATCGTTAGAGAAGTCCATGAGGCCCTGATGGAAAAAGCGGAGCAGTATGATTTAAATATTTTTAAGTCTATATTGTCTTCAAGGGTCGCATTCAAAGAGGCGATCAGTTTTGGCGTCTCCGTAGCCGAAAAAGATGAAAAATCAAAGGCAAGTGCCGAACTATTGAATCTTTATAACGATATTAAACAATTGTTATATTTGCAAACCAACCACCGAGAAATGCAAATATAACAAGGTGCTGCACACGGACAATTTTTCCGCTGCGTTCCAAAATTGCTGGTGAGCTTGGTCGATATCCTCCCCGACCTGATGGCTTGATCGAAGCCTCATATAATTTCAATTCTGTTCTCTTTGAATATTTTCAAAGCAAGTTTTTAGTTGTTTCGGCCGGACTTTAAAGGCATGATACCGCGATAAATATTTTGATATATCCGTCCAGTTCAAGCCTGACTTTCTCAATCTCTTGATTAACTCAAAAAAATCGATCCGGATCTTTTTTTTCACAGCACCATATGGCCTTTTATGTTTTGTGGTCATTGTTCACCTCGTAATTCCCGTTCTCTTGTGATCTGGTTAAAACTCTGCCTTAACCAGACATACCCAATTTTGAGCCGGTTGTATTGAGCTATGTTTCTGGCGATCCGGGGCCAAGTCCAACCATCCTCCCTTCTTTTTTTCACCAAATCATAAAGTTGCTTATCCAGCTTGTTTTTTTTAGGACCGATTTTTTTTCTGGGGCCTGCCGGCAAGCCTGGCGGAATATCTGCTATTGTTTTTTGTTTTTTCTTTTTCTCGGCGCGATATGATTCGTATAACGCCGATAAAAACATTGTATAAAAAACCTCTGCTCTTTCCCGCCCGTTAAAACTTTTCCGGTTTGCCCGGATTAATTCTATCTGGTCACGAAATATTTCGATCCGAGCCGCATCGGACAGCCCGACAAAATATTTGGCAAGCCTGGCGCTGATTTCTGGTGAAAACTTGCCAACATCCGCTTCCTGCCAATTAAATGTGATTTTTTCATAATTTTTTTGTAGACTTACATGACTAATCTTTTTTTTGTAACGTTTATCCAGGTGCCGAGCAATTTCCCTCCAACTAGTTCCCCTTTTTTTAAGCCAATCAATCAGATCGTAATGTTCGTTTACAATTTTTTTAGCTACAGTCGGAGGACCTCCTTTTTTTCGCTCACCAAGAATGCAAATTTTATGAATACGTTCTGCCTCGATGTTGTCCGCCTTGCCGCCTTTCCGATTTAATTCGATTTGAAATTCGGCATTATATATCCGACGAAGCGCCAGCAGTAACATTGCGTAAAGAAATTCCGGCCTTCGGCCGGGCTCCCTTTTTGCACCGTACCGGCGCATCAAATCGGATTGAATTCGGTGAACTTCAATCCGGCCAGCATCGGGAAGTTCGGCATAATACCGGGCAAAAAATATTCGGTCTTTATCATTGCATTGTGTAAGCCATAAAATATATTTCATATTAATTTTACGATAAAACTTTGGTTGAAAAAATGTTTGCCTAAGAATTAACTCGTTTTTTCAACTCTTTTCCGCACTTAAAAAAGGGCAATTTTTTGCTCGGGACAGCTATTTTTTTTCCGGTTTTTGGATTCTTGCCTATATAGCTTTTGTTAATTATAAGGCTGTAATATAATACTTTTACTTTTTCACAATCAAAAAATTCATAACATAGAGAATTAACACCTAATACCTAAGAGCTAATCTTAGCTTTGCCGTCCAACACACGTTTTAACACTTCTCCAGGTGGCAAAACCCAATTTTTCCCAAATATAAATCCATTTTGATCCGTTTTATATACTTCCCCGTTGATTTCAATGCGAGTGTTTTTTATACTATCCAAGATTACTTTCTGCTTGCGCTTTTCCTGCTCATCCTCCCACCATCCTAAGGCCCAGTCGTTTTTGAGGGCATTATCCAAAAACGTTCGATAATTGCGTATTGCATGTTTGTTGGTATATTGAATATTACGATGGCAATACTCTTCACCGTATTTTTTGAGGGCCTTTTCAAGTGTCATACGGATGGTTTTTTTGTTCCGGTGTTTTTCCGGGATCATGGCGAAAAGACGGTCTAAAGGCATCTTTGGTTTAGACTCTATAATTGGCAGTGGTTCACCTGGTTGAATATCAATTACTTCTGGTGGCTTTGGGTTATGTTGAAATTTAATATGTGTGTACTTATTCCCTTGTTTTTTGAATTCATAAAAAATTTCAAACGGTATAGCGGGGTTAGTATTTAACTCTTGACAAGCCGGATTTAAAACACGTCTTTTCACGTCACGTATTTTTGGGTATTTTTTTTCAATTCCAAAAATTTTGCGAAATTTATTGATGGTCATTTCAGGGATTTCTACATTGGAATAATCAGTGATGATTTCATAAATAAGCACTGAATATCTACTGTGAAGCCCCTTGATCACAATAAGATCAATTTTAGCAAAAAAACCATTGTTATTTTGTTGCACCATAGTTTCTGTCACTATCTTCGGGATAGTGAATCGAATCATGATTTGATGGCCATCCTTTGCTTTTTTGATTTGAATATTGTCCAACAGAGAGGCTACACCCCATACTCGCCCGTCTTTTTGAAGTAAGTTATATTCTACCTGAATTGTATTCATTTTTTTCATAATAGATTTCAGGTAATTATGATTTTTATCTGATTCTTTTAGAGAAAGAACCTGTTTCAATTCCTCAAAAGGTACGGAGAACCAATCTTCATCAGGATTCTTTTTGAGCGAGTCGTGGGCTACTTTGAGAAAACCATTGTACAGTTTTCTCTCGTATTTCGTGAGGGCACCACCAATCATGATGGTCCCTGAGGGTTTTTGTAAGAGGACTACTTTTTTTGCCATATTTAGTATTTTACTCATAAAAGTTATTTTAACACAAGGGGGACAAATGTCAATAGTAATGTCCACCTTGAGTATTAAAAATGTCCACCTTGAGTATTAAATGAGTATTAAAAATGTCCACCTTGAGTATTAAA
>Ga0114934_10000586_pt1 | contig 23172 bp, 17 predicted proteins | sample 4SBtaG_2_FD_99695 | JGI IMG/M metagenome (GOLD analysis project Ga0114934, IMG submission 99695) | Deep subsurface microbial communities from Kolumbo volcano to uncover new lineages of life (NeLLi) - 4SBTROV10_white metaG | ecosystem: Environmental > Aquatic > Marine > Volcanic ...
AGGAATATAGACTTCAGTTAGATGTTAATTTCTAATCTGGAAGTTTAGATTTGGTAATCAAAAAGAGAGCCTTCGGGCTCTCTTTTTTTTATAGGTAAAAGGGTAAAAGGGTTAAGGGTAAAAAGGTTATTGCATTTGAATAATTAAGATAAAAGAGGAACAAATAATGGAGCCTAATTTTACAAAATTGCATGTATGGCAGAAAGCCAAAGATTTAGCTGTTTATATTTATAAAATTACAAATTCTGAATATTTCCTTAAAGATTATGGATTAAAAGACTAAATAAGAAGAGCTGTGGTTTCTATTTCAGGTAATATTGCCGAAGGTGATGAAAGATTCAGTAATAAAGAATCTATAAGATATTTATATATTGCAAAAGGATCAACAGCAGAACTTTTAACACAAATTATTATAGCTTTTGAAATCGGATATATTGAAGATATGGATTTTAATTTAAAATCTTTTTTCCTTTTGCCTTTTTACCCTTTTACCCATATACTTATTACATGAATAAGTATATGTACAATTTCATTCCTTTTCTTACACCTGGTGCTGCAAATAATGTAATAGATATTATAAAGGCTTTTCCGGAATATAAACACATAATTATACATAATCCAGACATTATAAAAGATGGCTTAACTAATAAAAAAAATATGCATAATAGGCTTAAGAAGTTAGGTGCTTCTATACTTTCCTTACCAATATTTAAAAGAAGATTATATTATTTTTCTTATTCACTTGGTGGATTAGCTAAAATATTTAAATTGAAAAATCCTGATATTGTCTTTTCACATTCTGCATATTCTGCTTTGATTATAAATTTAGCAAAGAAGATATTAAGAAAGAAATTTATTCATATTTCTATAGTTCATGGTTGGGGTATTAATAAGACTAAATTGCAAAGAATATCAGATATCTTTTCACTAAATCATTGTGATAAAATTATATGTGTATCAAATGCCATAAAAAATCAAATGGAAAATTATGGTGTAAATAGCGAAAAAATCTCCATTATCAATTATGGAATAGAAAAAATAAATGGGAAAATAATCGATATTCATAAAGAATTCAATATTCCAAAAAATAAGCTCATACTATTTTCTGCTTCAAGGCTTGTAATAGAAAAAGACCCTGAATATTTGCTTGATATTGCTGGGGAATGTAGGAATCTTGATATAATGTTCCTCATTGCAGGAGATGGATATATGCATGAAAAACTACAAAAAAGGATAGATTCAGAGTCACTTCCAGTTAAACTCCTTGGTTTTAGAAAGGATATACCAGATTTAATGGAATCTTCTGATATTTTTATAATGTCAAGTAAATATGATGCTCTTCCCTTTGCTGTAATCGAGGCACTTTCACATGGGCTTCCTGTTCTTGCACCTCCAGTAGGTGGAATTCCAGAAATGATATCTCATAAAAGTAATGGATATTTATATAATTCCAAGGAAGAAGCAAAGAAATATATATCTTTATTAATAAATAATAAAATACTCTTGAATGAGTTTGGTGCAAGGTCTAAAGAAATATATTATTCTAAGTTTACGCCGGAGATAATGAAAGCAAAGATGGAGAGGCTGATAAAGGGGAAAAAGGCTGAATAGTGAACAGCCTGTTGAAAAACTTCCAAAATAAGTCCGGTACAAGGGGTAAGGGATAAGGGGTAAGGGATAAGGGGTAAGGGATAAGGGATAAGGGATAAGGGGTAAGGGGTAAGGGGTAAGGGGTAAGAAATTATTGAAAAAAAGGATTTATAAAAAAACATATGAATGACTCAAAGATTGGAATCATTGTGCAGGCGCGTATGGGTTCTACACGCTATCCTGAAAAAGTATTAACTCCAATTGCTGATAGACCAATGATATTTTATCTTTTAGAGAGACTTCAAATGGTAAAGAAAGCTCATGACCTTGTTTTAGCTACATCTACTTCGAAAATAGATGACAGGCTACAAAAATATTGTGAAAGTATTAATATAAAATGTTTTCGAGGATCAGAAGAGGATGTATTAAAGAGATTTTATGATTGCTCAATACAATATGGATTCGACAAAATAATTAGGGTTACTGGAGATAATCCCCTTACATGTCCTAAGCAAATTGATGAACTCATAAATTTTCATCTTTCTAATGACCTTCAGGTATCTAGTCATCAGGGACTTCCACTTGGTATAGGTGTTGGAATAATAAATTTTGATGTTCTAAAGGATTGCTATGATTTTTCGACAAAGAAATATCAGAGAGAACATGTAACACCCTATGTTTATGAATCAGAAAATCGTGATAAATACCGAATTGATTATCTTCATATAATTGGAAAACTTAATAGACCTGAATTAAGATTAACAGTAGATACTGATAAAGACCTTAAACTTATGGACATATTGTTTAAAAAATTGTATCATAATAATAATATATCTCTTGAAGAAGTAATAGATTTTCTGGATAGAAATCCGCATATAAAAAAAATAAATGAATCTGTAAGACAAAAAGGAATAAGAGAATAATGGACAATCTTTTTAAAGCACAGCAAAAATTAATAGAAAATGCTATATATATCAAAGAAAATCATGGAGCTTGTAGTCTCAAACTTGGCACTGAAGCAGAAGCTAATAGCTTTGAGGATATCTCTAGATTAATGGTTTTTATTAATAATATACTTCCTATTGTAGTTAAGATAGGAGGTTGTGATGCTAGAAATGATATAAGACAGCTTGCCAAACTGGGTGTTTCAGGTATTATTGCACCAATGATAGAAAGTGAATATGCACTTTTTAATTTCATTAGGGCCCTTAAAGATATTGTAGGTGAAGACTTCAAACAGGTATTTCCCTTTATAGGAATCAATATTGAGTCTATCACGGGTTATGAGAATATAGATAAAATTCTTAGTTCACCGTATATAAATAATATAGATCAAATTACAGTAGGAAGAACCGATATGGCTTCCTCATTAAACTGCGATATTGATAATCAAAAAATAACAGATATTTCAAGAATAATTACTAAGAAAGCAAAAGATAAAAACCTTCTTGTTTCTGTTGGAGGCACTATTACTCCAAATAACGCACAAAAAATAGTTCATAATATCAATCCTGATAAAGTCAATATTAGAACAGTTGTTATCTATTTAAAAGATTGTAAAGATATTAAAATATCAATTAAAGAATCCTTAAACTTTGAATTACTTCTGCTTGATTTTTTCTTAAAACATGAATTTGCACATCATAATTATATCAAAGAGCGAATAAAGATAATCAGGGAGCGTATAAACAATTAATGAGTAAGAATATTATTATTATTGGTGCAGGCCTCTTTCAAATCCCTGCTATAAGGGCTGCAAAAGAAATGGGGCATTATGTTATAACTTTTGATAAAAATCCATCTGCGCCAGGATCTTCTTTGGCAGATGAACATTATATTGTAAGTACTCATGACTCGGAAAATATATTAAAACATGCTATAAAGATAAATGAAACGAGAAAAATACATGCAGCTCTCACTATTGGTACGGATGCTACTGATTCAGTATCTATGATAACGGAAAAACTAGGTCTTCCCGGAATAAGCTATAAAGATGCCTGCTCTACATCAGTAAATAAGAAAAATATGAGAGAAAGATTACTTGAATACAATATCCCACAACCACAGTTTTATGATGTAAAAACCCTTTCAGAGGCCATTAATGTTGCCAAATATATCGGTTATCCAGTTGTTTTGAAGCCTGTTGATTCAATGGGCGCTAGGGGTGTTATAATGGTTAGCAGAGAAAGTGAAATGGCTTATGCATTTAGAGAATCCTTTAATGCCTCAAGATCAGAAAAAAAGGTGATAGTAGAGGAATATATCCCGGGCTATGAACTTTCAATTGATTGCTTGGTTTATAAAGGAAAGATACATTTTCTCTGTATTGGAGATAGGATAATAGAAAAGGCTCCATATTTTGTGGAAACCGGTCATCAAATACCATCATCTTTAGATGATTATATGTTACTTGAGGCAAAAGCCATTATGATAAAGGCTATTAAGGCATTAAATATTAATAATGGGGCTGCAAAAGGAGATATAAAAGTCAATTATTCTGGTGCATATATAGGAGAAATAGCAGGCAGGCTTTCCGGAGGTTTCATGTCATCGCATACCTTACCACTTTCTACTGGTATAAATGCTGCAAAAGAAGCAATTAAAATCGCTCTTGGCGAGAAGCCTGATTTAAAACCAAAATTCAATAAATCTTCAGTAGAAAGAGCAATACTCCCAGAATCAGGAAAAATTCTTTCCATAACAGGAGTAGAAAAGGCAAGAAAGCTCCCCGGCATAGCCGAAATACATCTTAATTATAAAGAGGGAGATATAATAAATCCCCTTAAATCCAATATTGGTAAAGCTGGGAATGTCATTTCTGTACACGATGATCTTTTGGAAGCTATCAAGATTGCAGAAAAAGCCCTGTCTATTATTAAAATCATTACTGAGCCTGTAAAAAGAGAAAGATTCAAATCTCAGAATAATGCATGGATATCTGCAATATAAATCGGTGAACGGTGAACAGGCTGTTGAAAAACTTTACTGGCAAAGCCGATAATGTTTTTTAAGTCCTAAAATTCAAGGGTGCAGGAAGTAGGGAGATAGGAAGTAGAAAATCCAAAATTTAAAATCAATAATTTCTTACCTCTTACCCCTTATCCCTTATCCCTGACCCCTTGTATAAATACACAGTATTTTGTTCCAGACTTATTTCAAAAGTTTTTCAATAGCCTATTGATAATATTTTTTTTATTTTAAGCAGTGTTTGTAATGAAAGACTGCTCATATTAAAATACGGAGTCAGTTGTCCTCCGAATTTTCTAAAATATTTCTCAATCCCCTCTATCATAGAACCCTCAAAATCAAAATCAAGTCCATTTTCTATAGAATCAAGAATAGCATGAACAATTCCGAGACTTCCAGAACCACGTATTTCACGAGTATCTGCACCAGCAATATAATATGATGATTTCTGGTCATTTGCAATAATGCATCCTGATATTGCTTTCATATTCTTATCATATGCGATAAATAGCTTTATTTTTTTAGTTTTTTTGAGAGATTCAAATAGTTTTAATAAAACATCCTCGTAAATTCTTGAAACTTCCTGTCTTTTAAGTGTTTTTTTCCAAATCGGTATGAATTCCATGATATTTTCTGATTCTTTTATGGATATTCCATTTTTTTTGGCAAATTTAATATCGTTTTTCAGATTTCCTGAAATTGAAGATAGAATATTATCACTTGCTTTGTGAATATAAGTGTATCTTGGATAAACCAGAATATTCCTCCATATTGCGGGTTGAAAATCAATAAAATCGTGATTTATTGAGAAAAAGCCGAAAATGAAGCCATTTTTTATTAGAAAATCTATGAAAATTCCGAAAATTTGCTTTTTAATTGAATTATTCTTATATGTTTTTTTATAGGTTTTTGCAAATGATATATCAAAATATGGAGTAAAATATGGCATTAGCAATATCTTTTTACCGAAGATCTTTCTATAGCATATTGGCATTACAGCAATAGGAAATTTATTTTTTTCAGCAAGTAAATAAAAAGCCTTATTTCCAAAAGTCTTTGAAGATGTGTTTATTACATTACTTATCCATAATGGCTCTGAAAAGATAGATATATTAGGAAAAATATTTTTGAACTTATTAAAATTAGATAGTGATACTTTTTTGATGATGTATTCTGAGCTCAAAATGGGAAGTCTCCCTTAATCCTGTAAATCTTTAAGTCATTTCCATATCTTTTATAATATATTCTATTGAATCCATGAAAAGAAACTCCATTTTTTAATCTGTCCCATTCCATATCTACACTGAATGTATTTGAATCGTATTTTTTTGTGCAAACTGTAAAAAGCCTGTATCCAAGTGTAGAAATACTCCCATGCAATGCTCGAAGTTTATCTTCAAGTGAATAATAAAAGGGATATTCTCTTGAGAACATTTCAATAGCAAGATCTCCTTGACCTCGCTCAATATAGCTGAAAAGGTCTATGGTCTTTTTCTTTAAGTATTCCTCTTTTGTCATATTTATATAATGAATAGGATAGTTTATTTTCCAATTGTGAGTGCCGGATTTATCAGTGAATTTAAGCTTAAAGACAAAGTAGTCATCCATATCTTTAATCATAAAGCTAGCCATGAACTTATTTTTTTCAAATTTTGAAGGAAAGAAACTTTTTCCATTATCAAGGCTTATAAATACTCCAGTCAATGGAAAATCACTTTCTATTATTCCATTTATGTGCATTAATGAGTTATCAAGATCGTCCTTAAAAAGCAGGACACCATCAAAATTATCTCGGAATCTTAAATTTGAGATTTGAAAGTCATAGATTTTTCTATGACTCGCATAAGACAAGGTTGAAAAAATGATTATAAATATTAAAAGTAATTTTTTCATATTCTCCTCAAAATGATTTAGTAAGACTAGCATTTACACTAATATTATCATTACTTAATGAGTCTTTGCTATAATATTCCCTTGTTTCAGAAATATAAAATTTGCCTATAAGATGGGGATTTATGTCCTTATCTATTGAAAGACTGACAGTATTACTGTGATGAGCATTTATATCTGGAGTCTGATCTTGATCATAATAATCCCATATAAAAGCATAAAGTGTTGAACGATTCCTGTAATTAAGAGAATTATTAAAATAAAACCTTTTCCAGCAATTTTCCTTTTTCCCTCCGAGCTTTGATTCACTCCAGAAAAATGGTGTGAATCTGTGAGTATTTTTTATATATAGCTCTCTAATAAAAGTATCTGCAAGTGTTTGTGGAATATGATTTTCGTCATTCAAAGAAAATAGCATTTCATAAGTGTTTTTACCGGCAAACATCCTTAAAAGATTAGAAATGCCTGCTTTTTCTGAATCATAATTCCAACCACTTACAATTCTATGTGAAAATCTGCTTTCCCAATACCATTCATAAGCATGATGAAAATAATCAGATATTCCAAGTTCATATTCATATTCATTTGTCTCGGCATCATGATGACTATAATATGAAAGATTTGAAAAGACTTTTAAGCGCTCTGATAATAACCTGTAAAGACTTAGACTTCCGCCAGCAGTATCTTTGATATCCGTGCTTTCTTCTCTATGGAAATTATCCGAAGCATATTTTATTCCTAGCATTGTGCCCCACATCCTTGTTTGCCATTCAAGATTACTTTCAAAGCCGAAATCCCAATTATAATCTTTTAAAAAGACTATAAAATCATCTGGTTGAGTAAAATAAATATTTGTATCGGCATTGAACTTATTACCCATAAAATTATAATTAAGTGTAAATTCCTTAAGCTCTTTATTGTTTTTATCGAAATAATTAGATTTATCATTGGAATATTCGGAATACCTAAGAGAAAATATATGAGGACCAGCTTGATGAGTTAGGAATGCTCCCTCGCTTGTTAAATCAGGGCCTATGCTGTTTCTATACAAGAAATTCTGTCCCCCGTATATTCCTATATTGTATCTATGGTCATTAATGCCAATCAATGCTCCATTTATGGAAATATCTGTATTTGGAATATTAAAATCAAATAGCTTTGTTGAAAAGTTTTTCCCTGTAAAATCAATATGAAGGTCTTTTAAGAAAACATGGTCTTGATTATAAAGCAAACCCGGATCCAAATCCAGTTTGAAACTAAGCTTTTTACTGTATTCACCGGTATTATCTTCAAAATTTCCAGTTAATCTGCTTATGAAATCGCTCTTTGAATCAAATGGTTTTCTATAAGGGCTACCATTATAGTTATAACCATCTATACCAAGTCTTATTTTAAAATTTGGAATAATTAATTTGTTTTCAGAATATTCGAAATTCTTAATTTCCAGCTCTAAATCAGAAATATCTATTGAAAATTCAGTGCTTTTCTTAATTATATAGGGCTTTAATTCTTCAAATAGATCAATAAATCTAAGCTTTTGATCTCTTGATAATGAATCGAAAAATTCAACAGCAGAGCTGGTTTTTGAGTAAATAAGCTTCAAAAAATAAAAACCAAGTTCAGAATTGGATATTTCCTTTTCTATAGGAATTTTTTCGATATTTTTATCTATTATATTAGCAAAGTAATTAAGTTTTACAATATTAGAATTTTTTGCAAAAATTATAAAAGGAATTAAAAAAAACAATAAAATAAGTTTATTCATTATATTTCCATCGGAATACTGGAAAATATAAATTAGACCTGATATACTTTCTCAAATATAAATATTATAGCCAGGAGGAAGAATGTTCTTAGGCAAAAATTTGATGAAAACTTGGGTTAAAGCAGTTATTTGGATAATAGTACTTAGCTTTGTAGCTTCTATATTTGTCCTTGCAGCACAGTTTACATTCCATATGGGGAAAAAGCAGGGATCCGGTTCAGCTTCAAATGATAAAGGACAAGAAAAACAAACTGATTCAAGATTTACTAATGACCAGCTCTCAAAAAAATTGGTAACTGTCAATGGTAAAGGCATCACTTTTGGAGAATTTTATGATGAATATAAAAATATAGATCAGCAATATAAAAGCTATTTTCAGCTTAATACACTCTTTGGGAAATTGAATTATCTGAAAAATATGATTGATAGAAAAATAATAATTCAGAAAGCTGGTGAGCTTAAGATAAACATAAAAGATAAGGAAGTTATTGACAATCTTATTACAACTTCAAAAAGAATGGGTTATATAATTGACCGCAAGAAACTTGAAAAAAAACTCGCTGAAGGCGATCCCGATTTCGTAAAGTGGTTTAATAATCAGAAACTCCCTCTTATTCAAGCTGAAATAGAAAAAAGGGTCATGAGTGGCGTTAAAATAACTCAAGATGATATAGAAAAATATTATATTGCACATAAAAATGAATACATAAAGAAAGATAATTCTGGCAAAACAATTCAATTAGGACTTGATGATGTTAGAAATACAATAATGGCTAAGTTGAATGAAGAAAAAATTGATGAAGCAAGTCTTGATTTTTATAATAAGAATCCTGAAGCATTCAGGGGAGCTTCAAGAATCAAACTTGCACAGATATTCATTGATAAAGATAATGATTCAAGAAAGGAGCAAATAGCACAGCAGCTTTCTAATGATGAAATAATGGCTTATTATAAAATGAATAGGAGAAAATTTCTTTCACCGAAAAAGGTGAATCCCAGCCATATTTTCCTGAAGTTCTCAGATAGAAAAGATGAAGCTAAAGCTAATCAGAAAGAGATAAAAGACTATTATGATAATCATCAGAATGAGTTTATGTTTGCAGAAAAAATGCGAGCAATGCAGATAATGCTTGATCCTTCAAATAAAAAATACGAAAATAAAGTGAAAATAACAGATGCTGAAATTGAAAAATATTATAAAGATAATATTGCAGCTTTTACAGAACCAGAAAAAGTCCATGCTAAGCATATACTTGTAAACGACAAAGCTGAAGCTGATAATATATATAATAAGATTAAAGGTGGAGCCGATTTTGATAAGATGGCAGAAAAGTTTTCTAAGGATCCGGGAAGTGCTAAAAATGGTGGAGATCTTGGTTTCTTTTCAAGAGGAGAAATGGTCAAGCCTTTTGAAAAAGCAGCTTTTTCTGCTAAAGTAGGAGAACTTTTAAAACCTGTTAAATCAAATTATGGATATCATATTATTAAGGTTGTTGAGCATATATCTGAGAAGATAAAAACTCTTGCCGAGGCCAAAAGTCAGATTATTAATGACCTTAAAAAAGAAAAGATTAATGATTATTTAAAATCACTTGCTGATGATATTAGAAAACAGGCTGTAAATGGGAGTGACTTTGCTACATTAGCCAAGAAATATTCAGATGCAAAGAGTGCTTCTAAGGGCGGAGACCTTGGATTTTTTTATAAAGGAAGACAGCCTGAGGGATTTAATGATGAACTAATAAAGGATGAAATACTTAATGGTAAAACATTAGACAGCGATATTGAACAAGAACTTTTTAAGGTAAATGCTGGAGAAGTATCTCCTGTAATAAAAAGCTATAGAGGCTATCATATATTTTATGTTGTAGAAAAAGAAGGGCCAAAGCCCATGCCTCTTGCACAAGTTACTAATAAAATAAGGGATAAGATTATACTTCAAAAAGCACAAAAAATGACATCTGACCTTGCTGATAAACTTATCTCAGATATAAAGCAGGGAAAGAATTTTTCCGAGCTTGCAAAAAAATACTCAAAAGCTGATAGTGCTAAAAATGGTGGTAAGCTATGTTATATTCCACAGGGTGATTTTCCAAAGAATTTTGATACTACTTGTATTGATTCTTATTGGATAAAAGGGAATACACTACTTTCTCCAATAGAAAATAAGATATTTGCCATGAGAAAGGGCGAAATATCTAAACTAAGTATTGCTGATGGTATAGAGATAATTAAGATAAATGGTATAAAATTCCCAGAAGTAATGAAATATGATGAAGTAAAGGATCAGGTCAAAGAAGAAGTCGTTTCTGAAAAGGCTAAGAAGAAAGCAAAGAAAATCGCTGATCAGGCTTATGAAATACTTCTCAAGGGTGAGAACTTCTCGGAAGTGGCTAAAAAATATTCTGATGGTAAAACTGCTTCCGATGGTGGAATACTTGGATATATGGATGAGAATGGAAATGTCGATAATGATGATTCTAAGAATTTTACGGGAGAAGGTGGCCATTTTGGATATAATTTTTCTGGTGGAGCATTTACTTTTGGTCTTAATCTTGATCCTATGTTTAAGGTAGAGGCACTTTTACTTGATGAGGGAAAACATTCTACTGTTTTTGAGACAGCTGATGGTTATCATATACTTACTGTATTAAAAAAAGAAAAGGGAAAACTTCAACCATATGATAAAGTACAACAAGAAATTCATGATATACTTAAAAATACTGTTAGTGATGATGAATTAAAGGCATATTATAATGAACATAAGGAAGAATTTAGAATACCTGAAAAGGTTCAGCTCAAGCATATTTTGGTGCAGAATGAGGCTACGGCTAATAAGGTTGTAAATCTTCTTTCTCAGGGTGAAAAATTTAGCGATCTTGCAAGAAAATTCTCTATAGATTCAAGCAAGAAAGATGGTGGAAATCTTGGCTTTATTGAGAAAGGTAAACTTCCTCCAGAAGTAGATAAAATTGCTTTTAGTCTTAATCCTGGAAAAACAAGTGGTATTATAAAGAGTAAATATGGATATCATATAATCAAGGTAGAACAAAAAATACCTTCTGAGATACCAAGTTTTGAAAAAAAGAAAGATGATATAAAAGAGATGATATTAAAACCAAGAAAAGAAAAGGCTTTCAAAATCTGGATGAATGAGGAAAGAAATCTTTCAAAGATAAATTACTTTGGTGGTAATATATTGAATCTTTTTGGAAAAATATAAGATATTTATAAGAAATTATAGATTTTAAATTTTGGATTTTGAATTAGTTGATGGGTAAAATGGCAAAAAGGTTAAGGGTAAAAGGGTTATTGTATTTGGATAATTTAAGATTTTTTATGCTGATGAGCATCTCTTATCCCTTGCTCCTTATTAGCCCTTTTGTTTGCTAGGTAGAGACAAGGTATTCCTTGTCTCTACTTCCTATCTCCCTACTTCCTGCTTCCCTTGATTGTCGACAAAGTTTTTCAACAGCCTAAAAACTGGGCTTATCTTGATATTCTTGTTTTTTATACAATTTTACGATAAAATTATCATAAATATTTCGAGGAGTATTCTATATGAGCGTTGGGAAGAGTAATATAAGGAAAGATGCAATTTCCAAAGTCCTAGGCACGGAGAAGTTTGTTAGTGATCTTCGATTTCCAGGACTGCTTTACGGCAAAATGGTTATGAGCCCTGTCGCAAGCGCAGATATTGTCTCATTAAACACAGAAAAAGCCAAAAAGTACAGGGGTGTAGCCACCGTACTTACTTATAAAGATATACCGGGAAAAAATATTGTCCCGCTTGTATTCCAGGATATGCCATTTTTAGCAGAAAATAAGCTCAAATTTCACGGTCAACCCTTTGCACTTATTGCTGCTGAATCTAAGAAAAGTTTTGATGGAGCAATAAAGCGTATTAAACTTGAACTTAAAGAGAATACACCTATACTTAGCATAGAAGACTCCTTAAAAAAGGATTCTAAAAGGCTTTATGAAGATAGTAATATATTTAAGTCTTATAATATTATCAAGGGGGATGCTGATAAAGTATTCGCAAATGCTAAGCATATTGTAAAGGGAAAATATGTGACTCCTTATCAGGAACATGCATATTTAGAGACACAAGGCATGCTTGCAGTTCCTGAACCGGATGGGAGTATGACAGTTTATGGTTCTATGCAATGTCCTTTTTATGTAAGGGATGCAGTTGCTGCCATTCTTGGTATTCCACTATCAATGGTTAAAATTATTCAGGCTAGCACAGGCGGGGGCTTTGGTGGGAAAGAAGATATTCCTTCTCTTATTGCTGGATATGCAGCATTGCTCGCTTTAAAGACAAAAAGGCCTGTACTTCTCGCTCTTTCTAGAGAGGATGATTTTATTTTTAGCAGTAAAAGGCATCCGGGTTTGATAGAATACGAAAGTGCTTTTGATGATTCTGGAAAGATTTTAGGAGTAAAGGTCAAATACTATATGAATGCAGGAGCATTTGCTACACTTTCTCCTATAGTATTATGGAGGGGTACAGTTCACTCTATAGGCCCTTATCAAGTAGAAAATATAAATGTAGAAACTTATGCAGTTGCTACAAATATGGTGCCATGTGGTGCATATAGAGGGTTTGGAACTCCTCAGATATTGTTTGCTCATGAAGCTCAAATGGACGATATTGCCGAAAAACTTGGGAAAGACCGTGTTGAAATCAGAAAACTTAATCTTATAAAAGAAAATACAAAGACTGCTACTGGTCATTTGCTTACAGAATCAGTAGGGGCTGAAGCAACTTTGGAGCAGGCCCTTGAAAAGAGTGATTATTATAATAAATTAGAAGAATTTAAAAGTTTTAATTTAAAAAGTAAAGAATTAAAAAAGGGCATCGGTATTTCTACAGTATTTTATGGTGTAGGCCTTGGTGCAGGTGGCAAGCATCTTGCCAGAAGTGGTGCTTTTGTCCAGCTTAATTTAGATGGCAGTTTGGAATTAGCTGTAGGTCTTACAGAAATGGGTCAAGGCCTTAAAACAGTTATTTCACAGATTGCTTGCTCTGAACTTGGAATATCTTATGACAATATTCATGTTCTTGATATAGATACAAGTAGAGTCCCTGATTCTGGGCCTACTGTTGCATCAAGGGGTAGTTTTATGGCAGGTAATGCTGTTTTGGCAGGATGCAGAGAGCTTAAAAAAAGAATGCTTCCTATTATTAAAAAGCATTTTGGCGAAGACATAGATATGGACATGCTCGAATGGAAAGATGATAATGTATATCTGTTACAAAATAGAAATAAATCCATTCCTATAAGGGATCTCGCAATTATTTGTATCAATCAGGAACATATCAGTCTTTCTACGGTGGGATGGTATTCTGCACCTCATACATCTTTTGCTTATGAGAATGGTCAGGGTGATGCATATTTCACATATACATATGCGACAAATATTTCAGAAATCACGGTTAATATAAAGACAGGAGAACTTATAATGGATAGAATTACTGCTAGCCATGAAGTAGGAAAAGCAATAAATCCTCAACAAGTAGAAGGGCAAATACAAGGTGGAAGCCTTCAGGGCGCAGGATATGCCGTAATGGAAGAAATAAAACATAATCCTCAGGGAAAAATGATTACAGATAACTTATCCACTTATATAATACCAACTATACAGGATACTCCTGTGATAGATCCAGGAATAAGTGAAAAACCTTATAGCCTTGGGCCTTATGGCGCAAAGGGTTTTGGAGAATTACCCCTTATGGGAATTGCTCCTAGTATAGCTAGTGCATTAAGAAATGCAACTGGTATTAAGTTTTCTGAACTTCCTTTGACCCCCGAGCGTATAATGAAAAAAATCAATAGAGAGAATATATGAAATTATTAAGAAAATGGAAAAGATCAATTAAAAAAAGACTTAATACTATTTATGTACAAGTCAGAAGAAGATATATTTATTTGACTGACAAAGAGTATATATATAGGTCTCTTAAAAATAGAAGGGGCAAATGCAATGGCTGCGGAGCATGTTGCAAAACTACTTGGAAATGCCCTTATTTATATGAAGAAAATGGTCAATACAGATGTAAAATCCACAATAAAAAGCCGAAATTATGTATGTTGTATCCATTTGATTCAAAGGACATGTTTAAACATGCAAAAAATTGTGGCTATTATTTTGTCAATAATGAGGAGGATAAATGATTAGAAAACCTAAAGGGACAAATGACATACTTCCACAGGATATATATCGCTGGCATTATCTTGAGAATATGATCAAAGAAATCTCGGCAATGTTTGGTTATCGTGAAATAAGAACACCTATATTTGAGTCTACTGATCTTTTTATAAGGGGTGTGGGTGATGGTACTGATATAGTGGATAAAGAAATGTATTCTTTTGTGGATAGAGGCGGTAGAAGTATGTCTTTAAGACCTGAGGGTACAGCATCTGTAGCTCGGGCATATCTTGAGCATTCCATGGACAAAATACAGGAAAGACAAAAAGTATATTATATAGGGCCTATGTTTAGATATGAAAAACCACAGGCAGGTAGATTTAGGCAACATTATCAGTTTGGGCTTGAATTCTTTGGAGAAAGCTCTCCTTTGGCAGATGTGGAAGTAATATCATTGGCTTATACTCTCTATAATAAACTTGGAATAAAAAATATTTCTATAAATCTTAATTCAGTAGGGTGTGATAAGTGCAGAAAGGAATTCTCAAATGCATTAAAAAAATTTCTTGAGATAAACCTTGATAAATTATGCGAAGACTGTCATCGAAGATATTATAAAAATCCTCTAAGAGTATTTGATTGTAAGAATAAAAATTGTAAGGAAATACTATCCGAAGCACCTATAACCACAAATTATCTTTGTGATGAGTGTAAAAATGATTTTGAAAATGTAAAACATGGTCTTGATATGCTTGGAATATCATATAAAGTTACTCCCACACTTGTTAGAGGGCTTGATTATTATACAAAGACCGTATTTGAGGTAGTTTCACTGACCCTTGGTGCACAAAATGCTATAGGTGGTGGTGGAAGATATAATAATCTTATAGAGGAACTTGATGGCCCTGATATTCCGGCAGTAGGTTTTGCTGCAGGTATGGAGAGAATAATTCTTTCAATGGATAATGAGGATATTAATATTCCACATTGTGATGATATAGAACTTAGAATTGTTCCCATTGGTAAGAAGGCTTTAGAAATTTGCTTTAGGCTAGCATATGATTTCAGAAAATTAGGTGTTAAGACTGAAATGGATTATAGAAATAAAAGCCTTAAAGCAAATCTGAAACTTGCAAATAAAAATAATGAGCCTTTCATACTTATAGTGGGAGATGACGAACTTATAGAAAAGAAAGGAAAATTAAAAGATATGAAAGAAAATAAAGAAACTCTTGTATCTTTAGATAATCTGGAAAATATCATAAAAATTATAAGGGGAGAAAATGCTAAAAAGGACTAATTATTGTGCTGAAATAAATAAATCCCTTACAGGAAAAAAAGTTATAATTAATGGTTGGGTACATAAAAGAAGAGACCTTGGAAATCTTATCTTTATACTCATAAGGGATATTACTGGAATAGTACAAGTTGTATTCGATAAAGATAGTGAAAGACTTTATAATATTGCGGACTCACTCAATCAAGAATTTGTTGTAAGCATTGAAGGCCTTGTTATTGAAAGGAATAAAGAAAATATCAATCCTGAAATGAAAAGTGGAGAAATAGAACTGAAGGCTACCAATATTATCGTGCTTTCTAAAAGTGAAATACCTCCATTTGTAGTAGATAATAGGGAAACTGCAAGTGAAGAGACAAGGCTGAAATTTAGATATATTGACTTGAGAAGACCAAAATTGGCCAATAATCTTGTATGCAGATCAAGATTTTCTCAATCTATTAGGAATTATCTTTTCAAACAAAGATTTAATGAGATAGAGACACCTCTTCTTATTAAGAGTACACCAGAAGGAGCAAGGGATTATGTGGTCCCTTGTAGAGTACAACCGGGTAAGTTCTATGCACTCCCGCAGTCTCCACAATTATTAAAACAACTTCTTATGGTTTCTGGTTTTGACAAATACTATCAGTTCTCAAAATGCTTCAGAGATGAAGACCTTCGCGCTGACAGGCAACCTGAATTTACTCAGCTGGATTTGGAAATGAGTTTTGTTGATGAAGGCGATATATTTGAATTGATGGAAGGGCTATTAAAGCATTCCTTAAAGGAGGTTCTTGATATAGACATTGAGACGCCATTTTTAAGAATGACTTATTATGAAGCAATGGAAAGATTTGGAATTGATAAACCCGATCTTAGATTTGATCTTGAGTTAATTACTCTAAATGAAGAATTTAAAAATTCGGGTTTCAAGGTATTTGATAGTGTTATAGAAAATAATGGTAGAGTGGGTGCCATTGCCCTTGAAACAAAAAATGAATATTCACGAAAGAATATCTCTGAATTAGAAGAAAAACTGAAAAAAGAATTTTCTATAGGTGGACTTGCTTTCATGAAAGTGAAAAATGGTTCTCTTGATGCTGGAATTACAAAATTCTTTAATGATGAAATAAAATCTAATATTCTTACTAAAACAGGGATAAAGAATGGCATAGTCTTTATTGTTGCAGATTCCAATCGTGAAAAGGCTAGTTTAGCCCTTGGAAAGCTCAGAAATATGCTTGCGAAAAAAGAAGGGCTTATAAGCGATAATAAGGAATTAAAATTCCTCTGGATTACTGATTTTCCTTTATTTGAAATAGATGAAGAAAATGGAAATATTGCTCCAAAACATCATATTTTTTCAATGCCAAAAGAAGAGCATATACAATATATTAATAGTGATCCTCTCAAAGTTATAGGCAAACTTTATGATTTGGTGCTCAATGGTTCAGAACTTGGAAGCGGCTCAATAAGAATACATGATTTTGATCTTCAAAAGAAAATGTTGAATGTAATTAATATGTCCGATGAAGAAGCCGAAGAAAGATTTGGATTTCTTTTGGAAGCCTTTAAATATGGTGCTCCGCCTCATGGAGGCTTTGCACTTGGATTTGATAGATTAATAATGATACTCACTGGAGAAGATAGCATTAGAGATGTAATAGCATTTCCAAAGACAACTTCTGGAAGCTGTTTGATGACTTCTGCTCCAGATAATCTGGATAAATCACAGCTTAAAGAATTGAAAATAGCTTTAACTTAAATAATAGCTTAAATACAATTAATTATAGATAAAGTTATTATGATATGATAAATTTAGAATCAATAATTATACAGGAGTGATTAATCATGAGTAAGAAAGATATATCCCCAAAATATAATCCCGCTGACTTGGAAGAAAAATGGTATTCTTTCTGGGCAGAAAGGGGTTATTTCCATGCAGATAAAAACAGTGATGCTTCGGCATATAGCATAGTAATACCTCCACCAAATGTCACAGGAATACTTCATATGGGGCATGCCTTTAATAATACTCTTCAAGATATTCTCATTCGCACAAAAAGAATGCAGGGATTCAATACTTTGTGGGTCCCGGGAACTGATCATGCTGGAATTGCTACTCAGAATGTTGTAGAGAAGTCCTTAATGAAAGAGGGAAAGAAGCGAGAAGATTTGGGCAGAGATAAATTCATTGAAAAGGTTTGGGAATGGAAAAAGGAACATGGAAGCACAATAATTAATCAACTCAAAAGGCTTGGTGCTACATGTGATTGGGAAAGGGAAAGATTTACAATGGATGAAGGATTATCCGATGCAGTAAAAGAAGCCTTTTGCAGATTATATGATGAAGGCCTTATTTATAGAGGTTTCTATCTTGTAAACTGGTGTCCACGATGTGGCACAGCTCTTGCCGATGATGAAGTTGAACATCAGGATAAACAAGGTGCATTTTACTATATAAAATATTTTTTCAAGGATCATCCTGATGATTTTCTTACAATTGCTACTACGAGACCGGAAACTATGCTTGGAGATACTGCGGTGGCAGTCAATCCTGCTGATGAGCGATATAGCCACTATATAGGAGAAAAACTTATTCTTCCTTTAGTGGGAAGAGAAATTCCTATAATAGGTAGTAAACTAGTTGATTTGGAATTTGGTACAGGTGCACTCAAGGTTACTCCTGCTCACGATATGAATGACTATGAAATAGGAAAAGAAAACGATCTTGAGTTCATATCTATAATGGATACAACTGCTACTATGAATGATAATGCTGGTGAATATAAGGGCCTTGACAGATATGAATGTCGTAAAAAAATTGTAGAAGATCTTAAAGATAAGGGATATTTGATAAAAGTAGAGCCATTTATTCATGCAGTTGGGCATTGCTATAGATGTGATACAGAAATAGAACCTATGTATAGTGAGCAATGGTTTGTCAGAATGAAAGAGCTTGCCAAGCCTGCTTTAAAGGCTGTATCTGATGGAAAAATCAAGTTTCATCCAGACAGGTGGAAAAAAGTCTATGAAAACTGGCTCAATGGCATAAGAGATTGGTGCATTTCAAGACAACTTTGGTGGGGGCATAGAATACCCGTATTCTATTGCGATGAATGTGGACATACATGGGCAAGTAAATATGAAGAAACAAAATGTCAGAAATGTTCAAGTTCAAATATTAGACAAGATGAAGATGTTCTTGATACATGGTTTTCTTCTTCTTTATGGCCCTTTTCAACACTTGGGTGGCCTAAAAAAACATTAGAACTTGAAAAATTTTATCCTACTTCAACATTGTCAACTGCTTTTGATATTATTTTTTTCTGGGTAGCCAGAATGATCATGATGGGCTTAAAATTTATGGAAGAAGTCCCCTTCAGAGACATATACATCCATGCACTTTTAAGAGATGAGCAGGGAAGAAAGATGAGTAAATCACTTGGCAATGCTATTGATCCCGTCAAGGTTATTGAGAAATTCGGAACAGATGCTTTAAGATTTACCCTTTCTGCTCTTGCAGTGCAAGGAAGAGATGTGAACCTTTCTGTTAAGAGAATAGAAACTTTCAGAAATTTCATGAATAAAATATGGAATGCTCATAGATATATATTGATGAGATTGGATGATGATTTCATACCTTCTGAAATTGATCGTTCCAAGCTGAAACTTCCAGATAAATGGATACTTTCAAAGCTTGAGAACCTTCTAATAGAGGTAAATAAGAATTTTGACGAATTCAGATTTTCCCATTCATCACTTGCAATATATGAATTTCTCTGGGATGAATTCTGTGACTGGTATATAGAGATATCAAAAGTATATTTGAATTCAGATGATATTGTATTAAGAAAAAACACTCAGAATATCCTTTATTATGTTCTTTCAAAGGTAATAACAATATTGCATCCATATGCACCTTTTATCACAGAAGAGATAAGAGAAAATATGGGAATAGAGACCCCTTTGATAATCACAAAATGGCCAGAGGTCAGAAAAGAATTTATAGATCTTGATGCAGAAAATGATATGGATTTTGTTAGGGAGGTAGTGCGCGCAAGTAGAAATTTTAGAAGTGAATATACTATTCATCCTAAAAAAGAGATAGCAATACTCGCAGTACCTAAAGAATCTCATGAATCACTAATAATTAAAAATAAAGATATCATTATTAGTCTTACCGGTGCATCTTCATTTGAACTTATAAATGAGACTGAAAAGCCAGATAAAGCTGGATATCAAGCTATTACAGGCGCAGATCTATATTTCCCAGTAAAGGCCCTTGTTGATACTGAAAAAGAAATAGAAAGACTTTCCAAAGAAAGATCTGCAATAATTAAAGAGCTTGAAAAAGTAAATAGAAAATTGGAAAATAAGAATTTTCTTGAAAAAGCAAAGCCTGATATTGTGCAGAAACAGAAAGCAATTTTTAAAGAACTTACTGAAAAACTTGATAGGGTAGAAAAAAATATAAATGCCTTTGAATAAGTTAATTATATCTCTTTTTTTTCTTATTTCTGTGATCTCATTTTCTTTCCCATCATTTTCCGCAATTTATAGTTATAAGGATAATGATGGTAATGTAATTATAACTGATAAACCAGATTCAGATAATTATCAAATACTAATTACATCTCATAAAAAACCAAAAAACCTTGAAACAGCTAAGGAATTCAAAGACCTTGCTGATACAGGAGCAAAATATTTTGATATTGCTGATTATCACGCCAGAACAAACAGCATCCCTGTTCAACTAGTACTTGCAATAATAAAGACCGAATCAAATTTCAATCCTAAGGCTGTCTCCTCATGCGGGGCAATGGGTCTTATGCAGCTTATGCCTTCTACAAGCAGAAAATACAAGGTAAAAGATCCATTTCAGCCATATGAAAATATCAAAGCAGGAGTAAGTTATTTTGCGGATTTGCTTAAACGATTTAAAAAGATAGACCTTGCACTTGCAGCTTATAATTCAGGGCCTAGGAATGTAAAAAAATATAATGGAGTTCCACCATTTAAAGAAACAAAGAATTATATAAAAAAAGTAACATGGTATTATTCTTATTATCGTAAACATATGGATAATATGAATCTTAATGGGATGAAAGATTTTTTCAGGCTTGGTTTTATGGCATTTAACAGAAAGGATTATGAATCAGCGATAAGGGATTTCAAACAGGTTTTGTCAAAATATCCTAATTCACCAGAATGTCTTTATAATCTTGCTCTATCATATGATAATAATGGAGAATATGTTTTAGCTATAAAATACTATTTACTTGCTATTAATAATGATCCTTTTATGAAAAATGCCTATTATAATCTGGCTATAATCTATGAGAAAATTGGACTCAATTTCAAAGCAATTTCAACATGGCAGAAATATATGGATTATGAAAATAATCCAAAGGTGATTAATACTGTAAAAACTTATATTAAAGAGCTTATAAAGCTTATTACACAATAATTCTGCTTCGTATTTTTGGCATCTAAATTATTTCAACTCATCAATCTATAATCTATATATGGTAAAAAGGTTCGATTCGAACTTTCCACCTTCGCCATAGCTTTGGTGGACTATAGCCAGCGCCTTGACTTTCACAAAAACTGTATATTTAATAGAAAACGGGTGCCCGGCTCACACATTTTAGCAGGCCCTTTTGTATATATCGATATTCTTAAACACCATAATATACTCTTGAGGGGCTTTAGGTCCGGTTACTTCCCCTTACCTCTTACCTCTTACCCCTTATCCCATATCCCTTACCCCTTTTATAAAGTAACCTGGGTAGGTTCGCACCCATTTTCTTTATAAATACACAGTATTTTGTTCCGGACTTGTTTCATGAGTTTTTCAACAGCCTGTTCACATTTCACAATATTGAGTACAACATTGATGAAATGAATGAAGATACAAACCCCAATTCAACATTCAAAATTCAAAATCCAAAATTTAAAATCTATAATTGTCCTTTTTACCCAATTTGGAATTCTGGTAAAAAAAATAACTTTTAATTCTATCTCATTTTGTTTAAAATATTTATAATATGAATGACAGGAAAATTAAATTCTATGCTCCTACTAAAGAGGAGGCTCTCCTTGCTGCTCAGGCTGAACTGGGGAGTAATATTGAAATAATAAGTGGCCAAGTAGTTTTTTCAGGTGGATTTTTTGGTTTTTTCAGAAGAAAAGAGTATGAACTTATAGTTAAATTAAAGAAGAAAAAAGCACAATCAAAACTAGATATTTATCCATTAAAAAAGAATAAAGCAGCTATTAATAGCAAGCCACTACCAAAACTACCAGATAAAAAAAATGTAGATAAATTAATCGAACTTATTAATAGTAATCTTTCTGAAAAGAAGAACAAGAGTAATGGAAAAAAAGAGATATTAAAAGAGTCCGAAAAGAAAAACGATATTCCTAAAGCAGATGAAGAAAATAGTTTGAAATCACTTGAAGAGACTGTAAAAAATCTTGAAAAAATGGTTAAGACTATTTCAAATGAAAAAATTATAAAGAAAAGCAAAAAAAAATCAGCAAATACAAAAAAATGGGATGGAGAATTGGGAATTCTTCAGAGAAAACTTGAATGGCATGGTGTTAAAAGAGATATCATTATTTCTATATGTACTAAAATTGAACAGAGACTTAATGAAAGGGGTAATGCTATTTTTCCAAGCGTTAAAGAGTTTTTTATTGAAGAACTTCAATCACTTATATCTATTAACAATTTTGATCTTCATAGAACAAAACAACATGTGATTTCTCTTTTAGGACCTACAGGTATAGGAAAAACTACAACAATTGCAAAGCTTTCATCAGAATTTCTCAATAAAAAAGATGATATACAAATAGGCTTTATTACTATAGATACATATAGAATAGGCGCTACTGAACAATTGCAGGGATATGGTGAATTAATGTCTATACCTACGCATGTTGTATTTTCAAAAGATGAGATGAAAAAAAAGATAAGAGAGTTTGAGCTCAAAAACTATGAATTAATATTTATAGATACTGCTGGAAGAAGCCCATATGATTGTTCGGGACTAAATTCACTATGCGAATTTATATCTACAAATGATATTGAAAAATATATTGTCCTTTCATCGAATTCAAAAGAATCTGATATGGAAAATAATATACTTAAATTCTCAGCTACAAAACCATCAGGCTGTATTATTACAAAACTGGATGAGACAAGGAAATTTGGTTTTCTTTTGAACCTTTCTAAAAACTTCATTAAATATCCTATATATTGCATGACAAAAGGTCAGGATGCTCATGGTGAAATAGACTTTCCAAATCATCAGACAATTGCAAATATGTTCTATAAAACCGATGATTAGGGCTCTCTTTATAATATTAATTTTTCTTTTCAGCTTTAAGTGTTTACCTCATGAATTAAAGATTGTTATTTCTGATGAAGATGGGAATAAAATACCAAAAGCCTCAGTAACTATAGGAAACTGGCAATATAGCGAATCAATCGCTCCTAAACATGCAATATCAAATAATA
>Ga0114934_10000587_pt1 | contig 23160 bp, 20 predicted proteins | sample 4SBtaG_2_FD_99695 | JGI IMG/M metagenome (GOLD analysis project Ga0114934, IMG submission 99695) | Deep subsurface microbial communities from Kolumbo volcano to uncover new lineages of life (NeLLi) - 4SBTROV10_white metaG | ecosystem: Environmental > Aquatic > Marine > Volcanic ...
CACAAAAATAAAGAGTATATGATAAATTCAAGACCTGACCCCAGAGAAGATTTTTTAAGGTAAAAAGGTAAAATTTATTTTATTGACAAAGAATGATACTTAAGTTAAAATTAGCGCAAAGAGACAAATCTTACAGTCTCAGCTCTGGTACAAAGGGAATGGAGTGAGAATCTTCAGCTGCCCCGCAACTGTGATCGGGACGAAAACTGTAAAATGCCACTGCATAAAGCGGGAAGGCACAGTGAGTAGGATGAACGAAAGTCAGGAGACCTGAACCGGATGCAATATCTTATTACCCTCGCGGGAGGGAAAGGAGAAACAATGCGTTTTTTTCTAATTCTTTTATTTTTCACATCAATTATTCTAATTAAGAGTGCTACTGCGTCCTCTGATATTTCAGAGATTACTGTCAAGGCCACTCGATTGCCTAATTCGAATGAGTTCTTTGATAGGTCTGTATTTAAAAAAGATGATATCTCTGATATATCTAGTGCAGGTGATTTTTTTAGGGAACAACCGAGTATGGAATTTAATGATTACAACTCCCCTGGAACTTTGGTCAATATGAAGATTAATGGTACTAAGCCTTCTCATGTGCTAGTTAGATTTGATGGAGTAAAACTTAATGACATATTTAATGGAGCATTTGATTTCAGCATAATTGAGCCCGAAATACTTTCTTCTATATCAATTGATAAAGTTACATTATCATCATTATATGGCGGAGACTCTCCAGGTGGTGTAATAGATATGAAATGTTCTAATAAATCTCCTGAAAGATTTGGTCTTGTATTTGGGAGTTATGGTTATAAAAAATCTTATTTTACACAGCCTTTAGAAAAAGGATATATCTTTGGCTCACATAAGCAATATTCTGGGAATAGAGATTTTTCAAATGGAAGACAGAATTCTATCTATATTCTTCAAAAAACAGATGATTTACGAATATCATTTTATAAATCCAATGAAAATGTAGGAACCCCGGGAAGCCTTTCATGGCCAAGTATAGGAGATAGGTATCAGAAAAACATAGATATTCTTTCAATAAATGGTGAGATTGGAAAAAATATGGAGATGAAAGTCGGTGTTTTAAGAAATAATCTTGGATATCTTGATTCAAGTCTTGAAAGGGAAAATGATTATAAAACGGATAAAAGGTCTTTAGAAATGGATTATCATCCTGATGAAGATATAATTATTGGTATTCAACATGAGGATTTTGATGGAAAAGCTACTATCTATTCTGATAATGATTGGAATACAATATGGTCTGCTGGTGATACAAAAGATCAGATAGACAAAAGATTTCATAATAATAGTATTTTTGGTGAAGCAAAGGCTGGAAAACTCTATTTTAGTGCACGCCATGATGCTTATTCGGAATTTGGAAGTCATAATAGTTTTAATACTGCATTTAAAAACAAGGGATTTTTGATAACTTATTTTCGTGGATATAAACTTCCGACTTTCAATGACCTTTACTGGCCTAAAGTAGGAAATTCTACACTTAAAAGAGAGAAAAATAATGGTTATAGAATCACACAGAATATAAGCTCTTGGTTTAGTCTGAGTTTTTATAAAAACCATTTTAAGAATCTAATCGAATGGGCACAAAGTGCTACAAATTCATGGATACCTCAGAATATTGGAAGAGCTGAAGTAAAGGGTGAAGAATTAAAATTGAAATCAAGGAATCTTAGCTTATCTTGGAATTGGTGTAAACCTATTGACCTTAGTAATTTTGATTCGCTTATATATAAACAGAGAATGAGTGGTAAATTGACTTATACTCATAATGGTGTGGAACTTTCATATTTATATCATGGAAGGATGAGAATAGAAAGTGATACAAATTTTACTACAGGTGCAAAAACAATTAGATATAGACCTGCTGTAGGTACATGGAATTTTTCTCTTAATGGTAAGAAAATATTTTTAAGAATAGATAATATTTTTGATAAAGAATATATGACTGTTAAGAATTATCCTTATTCAGAAAGGACTTTTACTATTGGTATAAGATATAGATTCTGATATGGACACAATATATAAAATACAATTTATCAAAGATCTTGGCATTTTACTATGGCCTATGTTTCTTTGTTCTGTGATTTCTTTGACAATAATATTAGAAAGATCTTTTTTCTGGATAAAAGAAAGCATATTTGGTAATCATGAGCTTGATATAAAGTCTTTAAAAAATATTGATAATGAATCTTTTAAAAGAAAACATAGGGATCTTGGCGGAAAATTGATACAAGTATTGATAGAAAATAGGGATATTAAAAGAGTTGAGAAGTTTGCTAATGAATGTGTACAAAAAATGAAGAGAGGAATGGGTGTGCTTGATACTATTATAACAGTATCTCCTATGCTTGGAATTCTTGGGACAGTGTTTGGGATAATAACATCTTTTAATGCTCTTAGTACTTCTTCGCAGACATACTCATCAGAAATAACAAGAGGCATTTCTCAGGCTCTTGTTACTACAGAAGCAGGATTAATTATTTCTATAGTGAGTATAATATTTTACAATTATTTTGTATATAGAGTGGAAAAGAAGGTGAGAGAATTTAATGAACTAATCGATTTTTCAAAAGAAATAACCAGATATAAAAATGATTAATAGCGGTTTTGAAAATAGAAAATGTAGTTTTCACATGCTTCCTCTTATGGATGTAATTTTTATTCTACTGGCTTTTTTAGTTTATTCAATGAGTTTTATGGCAATGAATAAAAGTGTTAAGGTGGATTTACCAAAAGCTTTTGGTACGGCTTATGAGACAGGAAATACGATAAAGATAATAATAGATGGTGAAAATAGATTATATTTAGAAAAAAAGGAAATTCCTTTTCAAGATATAGTTTCAAAGATATCGACTGAATATGTTCCTGGAAAAAATACTGTATTGATATCTGGCGATTCAAGATCTGATTTGGGTATTTCATTAAGACTTTTAGGAAGATTAAGAAAAGCGAAAATAAGCCCGGTATTTTTTGAATGTGATGAAGAGTGAGTATGTAATAGCATTCTTTCTGTCATTATTAATTCATGCTATTTTTATTAAGATAGAAAGTATTTCACAAGTTCAGACTGAACCTATTAGAAAAAGTATGCTTTCTTTACGCATTGTAAAAAGAGAAAAAATAGTAAAAGATAATCATAAGAAAAATTTTATAAAAAAAGAAATTGAAACAAAATGTATTAAAGACCATATATCTAAGAAACTTTTAAATAATAATACTTCAAAAGAAGTCCTTATAAAACATAAAAATAAAACTCTAAATCCCATAAAAAATAATAATTTTAAGAAAAATGTGATTGCATGTAAAAAGAAAAACAAATTTATAGAAAATATAAATAAAAATAGGCCAATTTCTAAGGATAAGACTGTAGAGGTAGAATATAATGATAAAAAAGTGTTATTATCAGATAAAAGTATGATCAGTGAAATAAGCTTTGTAAAAGCAAGGGAAAAATATAGTATTATTCCTAAATATCCTAGAAAATCAAGAAGGCTTGGGGAAGAGGGAATTGTAACAGTGAAAGCCACTATTGATCTTCAAGGAAGGGTTATAAATACTGTAATACTTTCTTCCAGTGGTTTTGAAAGACTTGATAATGCGGCAGTGAATGCTGTTAATAAGGCTGAGTTTTATCCAGCAAAATCTAATGGAATTCCAGTAATGAGTTATCGGAATTTTCTTTTCAGATTTCTTCTTGATGACGAATAAATTTAAGGAGGCATAATGAGTGGAAAATTAAATAAAGGTTATGTGCAGGTATATACTGGAGATGGCAAGGGTAAGACAACAGCAGCTTTCGGGCTTGCACTTAGAGCTTTTGGTGCAGGTTTAAAGGTTTTTATAGGTCAATTTGTTAAAGGAATGAAATATAGCGAATTGAAAGCATTTGAAAAAATTGAAGGGATTGAAATAAAGCAATATGGTCTTGATTGTTTTATTTTTAATAATCCCACACAGGATGATATAGATAAAGCGAGAAAAGGCCTTTTAGAAATGAAAGATATAATATGTTCGGGAAATTATGATCTTGTAATAATGGATGAAGCAAATATTGCAGTCTATTTAAAACTTTTCTCCGTGGATGAACTTATGGATGTGATTGATTCAAAGCCTGAATTTGTCGAACTTGTTATAACTGGCAGGAAGGCAAATCCAAGGATAATAGAACGAGCTGATCTTGTTTCTGAGATAAAAGAAATAAAGCATTATTATAAAAAGGGCGTACAAGCTCGAATTGGAATAGAAAGCTGAAAAAAGGCCTATAAAAGGCCCTTTTTTATTAATCAGTTGAATATAGAATTCCAGAATGTTGATGCATTTTCTTTTAGAGCATCACCTGAATCGCCAGTTTTGTCTTCAATCTTTGCTTTACCATTTTTCATGATGTCATAATAAAGAGCTATGAGTTTATCCCAAGAATACTTGGTATCTTTACAGAATTGGAGTTTTTTAAATTCATTGAAATTGTAAGGGTCTTCTTCACCTTCAATTCCATTAACATTTTTTGTTTTATACATTGGGAAATATATGGATATGCCATTGGCATTTTTCATTGAATCTAGATATTTTTTATCGGAACTGTCAAAAAATTCTGATTTCACTGAGTTTTTTACTATGAATTCGCCATTAGCCTTTGATATTTCGATTATTCTCTTAGCAATATCCTTTATACTGTCTGAAAAACCGTCTTCCTTTGCTACAAGAGAAAAGAAGTGATGTAAATCTACTAATTCAAACCAATCTGTATCAAAACGCTGGACTTTTTCTAATACATGGTGAAGGGCGTTTATATATTTTATCTGATCATCCTTATCAGCATCTATGATCTTTTCTACAAAGAGCGTAAGACTGCTATAAAGAGATTTATCAGCATTACTCCTTAAAATCTTAAGGCTTATTGCAGATGCAGTTGGAGAATCAAGCTGATTTACTGCTTCAAATGCTGCATTTTTAGGGCTATTTCCTGGGAGATGTTTACCCAGTTTATCATAATGTGTATCTAAACTGGGATGTTCTGAACCAGTAACATAATCTGGACCGTCTTTGACTTCATAGTTGACAGCTACAGTATTCATAAGGCAGGATGCAAAACTTATAACTTTAAGTTTATTGAATATGGATATATTGAGTTTATTTTTGAGATATATTTTTAGTTTTTCTATTGTGGAGTTGAGCTCAGCTACTTTTACATCTCCAAAGTTCCCCATAGAACCATTACCATGGCCATCAAATGCAAGGAGATAATAATTAGCAGGATATTTATTTGCTGCCCATGTGATAAGTTTAACAATATTGTCTCGATGACCTGATTCTTCATCAGTTACTTTATACATAGTCATTTTCCCAAATGAAATATCGAATATTGTAGGATGTTCACCCCATGAACCTACACTATTATCTGCTCTTTCATAAATCTTTTGACCATTTATGTCAGTTTTCCCGGTATCTTTCCATTTAAGATCATACCATTTGTCTGATTCTACAATGAATTTTACAAAATTATCATCAACTTTCTGCATTTCAGATAGATCTCCTTTGAGATATTCAGTCATGCAGTTTCCTTCACTCTTATCCGGGCTTGTATAAAGGATGACAGTCCAGTCTCTTGCATATACAGACAGGCTTAGGATAAATATTGATATGATAATTAATAGATTTTTCATATTTCCTCCAAATATTTCCTTTATTAAATTATAACCAAAAAAAAGAGGAAAATCTATAAGAATTTTAGTAATATGACAACTTAACTTGATTTTACAAGCCTTGTCATATTAAATATTGGAAGAAACATTGCAAGTGCAATAAAACCTACAAGAGCACCCATTATAACTATCATAAGTGGTTCGAGAAGAGAAACTACTGTATCTATAGTCATCTCAACTTCGGTCTCATAGAATTCTGATGATTTAATAAGCATTTTTGAAAGCATTCCTGTTTTTTCGCCGACCTGTATCATCTTGATTATCATAAGTGGAAATAATTTATTACTTGAAAGTGATTCAGCAAGTGTATTCCCTTCTTTTACATCCTCTGAAGCATTATTTACTATTTCGGCAAGAATTATATTATCGAGTGTACCCACAACAATATCCATTGCTGCAATAATAGGTACGCCATTGTCAAGAAGTGTACCTAATGTACGACAGAATCTTGTAATGGATGCTTTAATAAGCAAATCACCCATGAGAGGTAAAGACATCTTAAATCTTGTTATAATACGATTTCCTTTTGGATTATTATTTATAATCTTATATGTAATAATAAGTGAAATTACAATAAAGATGAGAAACAAGTAATTATGAGTAATATAATTGCTTAGATTTATTAATACTATGGTTGGAAGAGGAAGGTTTGCTCCTATCCTTTTAAATATTGTGACAAATCTCGGAAAAACAAATGCAAGAAGAAATACAACAACACTGATTGCAACAATAAACATTACGAGCGGATATGCTACAGCTGCTCGTATTTTTGATTTCAATTTATGCTCTTTTTCTGTAAAGTCAGCTATTCTCTCAAGTATTTTGTCAAGCATTCCTCCTGCTTCACCTGCTCTAATAAGACTTAGAAATAATTTATTAAAAAGTTTTGGATGTTTTTCCATGGCCTCTGATAAAGATGCTCCAGAAAGTACATCCTTTCTAATTTCTGCAAGTATTGGTTTAATTTTTGGATTAGTACTTTGCTCTTCTAATACTTCAAGACTTTCTAAAAGGCTGACTCCGGAATTTATAAGGTTTGAAAACTGTAAATAAAGAAATACAAGGTCTTTGCTTTTTATTCTTGAGAATTTAGAGCCAATATCAATGGCCCATATATTCTCATTTTCCTTCTCGACAGATACGACAATATAATCTTGAGACATAAGTTTTTCAATAACAGTTTCGCTATCAGTAGCATCCATGCTTCCTTTTATTAGTTTCCCTTCCTGATCTCTTACTTTAAAATTAAATTTTGGCATTTATTAGTCCCTTTTAGTTACTCTAAGTACTTCTTCAGGGGTAGTTATACCCATAAGAGCTTTTTTTATTGCTGACATTCGGAGACTTAGCATTCCTTTGCTTATAGCGACTTTTTTTATTTCCGTAGCTGAATCTTTATTGATTATCATCTTTCTGATATCATCGTCGATTGTAAGTACTTCTTGAATACCCATACGCCCTCTATAGCCACTATTATTGCAAAAAACACATCCTGCACCACGGAAAAATTTCCATTCCCTATCTTTTGAAAGCCCAAGTTCATATACTAGTTCAGGGTCTGCAATAAATTCTTCTCTACATTTGGGGCATATTGTTCTTACGAGTCTTTGAGCTATGATTTGAAGAAGAGTAGGCGTCAAAAGATATGGCTGTATTCCCATTTCATTAAGTCTTACAATAGCTTGAGGTGCATCATTTGTATGAAGTGTGGACATGACAAGATGACCAGTGAGAGCTGATTCAATAGCGATTTCTGCAGTTTCCACATCCCTTATCTCACCTACCATGATTACATCGGGGTCTTGTCTTAATATAGACCTAAGTGCATTGGCAAATGTCATTCCTATTTCAGAATGAGTCTGTACCTGATTGACCAGCTGAAGTTTGTATTCGATAGGGTTTTCAACGGTTGTGATATTAGTAGTAGGTGATTTAATAAAGTTGATTCCTGCATATAATGTAGAAGTCTTTCCACTCCCTGTAGGGCCTGTGAGAAGAATTATACCATTTGGTTCCTTAAGTGCTCGCTGATATTGTTTCAATTGTTCCTCAAGGAATCCTAATTTATCTATACCTATCATTACAGATGATTTATCGAGCAGTCTCATAACTATTTTTTCTCCCCATGCAGTAGGAAGAGAACTTACACGAACATCAATTTCTTTATTTTCGAATTTCAGATTCATTCTTCCATCCTGTGGGAGTCTTTTTTCTGCGATATCCATTCCTGAAATAATCTTTATTCTAGACAATATTGCGTTTTTGACTTTATTTGGAACATTTTTGACAAGATGAAGTACTCCATCAATCCTATATCTAATCCTGAGAAGATTATCATCTGGTTCAACATGTATATCACTGGCTCTTTCCTTGACGGCTTCTTTTATGATAAGATCAACAAATCTTACTATTGGATTATCATCTTCTACTACCTTATATGTTTCAGCTGAATCATTGCGTTCCTTTTCTTCTGCTGATGTATTTTGGAATTCATCGACTACATCATCCACATCTCTGACTGTACCATAATATTTATGTATTGCGCTTTTTATTTCATCCTGAGATGAGATTACAATATCTATAGTCATACCAGTCATATATTGAAGCTGGTCTATAACGAATACATCAAGAGGGTCTACCATTGCGATAGTTAATCTTTTTCCATCTATAAATAATGGAATAAGTATGTGTTTTTGAGCAATTTTTGCGGGTACAAGTTCCAAAACATTTTTATTAATCTCATATTCTTCTAAAGATATTTTAGGAACTCCGAGTTGTTTTGAAAGGACATTTAGTATTTGTTCTTCATTGGCAAAACCGAGCTCTAAAATTACCTGTCCAAGGCGCATTTTTTTTATCTTTTGCACTTTGAGGGCTTCCATGAGCTGTTCCTGGGTGATAATACCCTGATCAACTAAAGCATCTCCTAATCTCTTTTTTGGTGGCATAATCAGCTTTTTTTAGCACACTCCCAATATTCTTTTCGGGCTTTTCTATAACCCGGGTTTATTTTAAGAGCCTTTTCGAACTCATCCATTGCCTCATCAAATTTTTCCATATTTTTATATAGCTTACCAAGTTGGAAATGAGCATCAGCATGATGGGGGAATATCTCAGTAACCTTCTTTAAATGTCTTTCAGCTTCAGATGCAAGTTCTTTATTTCTATACATGAGAGCTAGATTATAATGTACTTCTGATAATGATTTATCCTCAGCACGTTTTTTAAGAAATTCATTTGCTATCTGTTTATAAAGTTTTATTGCTTTATTTAGCTGATCCATCCCTTCATAAAGTTCACCAAGCGAATAATATACATCATAATATTTAGGATTGATATTGAGTGCTGTTTCAAAATTACTAAGGGCATTCTCTATATCTCCAATAGAATAGAATATATCGCCGAGATTTTTAAAGACATCGGGGTATTTTAATCCATCATCGATAAGCGACTTATAAATTTCTTTAGCTTTGTCAATCTCGCCCATATTCTTATATGAATGTCCGAGGTTTACAAGTGCTTGCCTGTCTTTTGGAGAGTGATTCAATACTCTTTTATAATGAACAATCGCTTCATGAAATTTCCCTAGTTTAAAATAGCAATTAGCAAGTGTTATATTTATTTCCAAATCTTCAGGATTTTCCAAAAATAAAGAATTTACTTCTTCTAAAAGTTCCTCTACCAGACCAGGAGAGCAATATGAATCTCTTAAAAGTGATTTATTATTGTTTATCAACTTTTAACCCCTTTTTGGGTAAGAATGCTTCAATGACAGTACCCTTATCTGAATTAGAGTGAGCATTTAATTTTCCTCCATGCATAGTGAAAATCTTATTTGCAATGGAAAGACCTATACCTAAACCACCATGTTTTCTGGTAGATGAGGAGTCTGACATGTAAAAATCCTCGAAAATATATGGAAGGTCTTTTTCTTCAATTCCTTCTCCATCATCTATAAAAATTATTTTAACATTATTTTCGTCAAAATTCACAATTTTTACAGAAACATGTCCTTTTTTTCTACCAAATTTTATTGCATTATCTATAATACATAAGATTGCATTTTCCAGTTTATATTTATCACCACTAATAATATATTTCTCATCAGAAGAAAAAGATACTTCTATTTCTTTTTCTTTTATTATTTTTGATTTTTTTGCTATAGCTCCTTTTATTAGTTCAGAAAGATCCAATTCGGAAAATATAAGGGAATCATCATTGAAAATAAGGCTTGTCATTGTAAGAAGATTATTGACTATATCAAGAAGTCTAGAAACAGATTTTTCCATTACTTCGATTATCTGAAGCTGTTCCTTTGTTATAACACCAAAACCTCCATGCTTTAGAATGTCTAGATATCCTTTAATAGGAACTATTGGTGTACGAAGTTCATGTGAAAGATTTGAAAGGAACTCATCTTTCTGATTTATATTTTTCTCAAGTCTTCTATTAAGAATAATGAGTCTTTCATTCATTTCTTTTAATTTGGAATCCATTTCTTCTTCTTTAGTGACGTCTCGCATGAAACCAAGAACTGCATCTTCACCGTTAAAACTGAAATGAATAGAGACTGTATCGCAAATAATTATAATATCTTTAGTGGGACAGAGCCTGAAACGATAGTGTCTAAATGTTTCTTCACCTTTTTGTCTTTTTGAGAGACCTTCAAAGACTATTTTTCTGTCATCTGGGTGTATTACATCAAAAATATTAAATTCAAGTAGTTCTTCATTCGTATATGCTGAAAACATCTTTATGAAGGCAGGATTTATATATTTTAATTTATTATCTTGAATAACATAAATAGCCAAAGGGCTTGCTTCAATTAAAGTTCTATATTTTTTTTCACTTTCTAATAGTCTAATTGAGAGTGCTTCAACCTCTGAACGCATCTCTTTTTCTTTATTAAGTTGTTTTGCTTTGAAATAAGAATAGAAATATAAAAAAGTGGACGAAAGCAATAAAAAGATTAGTATAGATGAGATAAATATTACTCTTATCAAAATATAATGGTTAAAATGACTAAAAAAATAGTAATCAGAAACAAGATAGAAAATATGAGGTTTACTAAAAATATTTTTTTCTTCTTTTGCGATTATTCTTAATTTTGCATTTTTAGAAGAATTTAGTATAGATAAGTATTTTTTATTGTTAGATAAAGAGACTATTGAGTTTTGAATGATAAAATTATTATTATTACTGAATTTTATTTTCCCATTTTTGTCAGTAATTATTATGAAAAGATGATTTTTACATGATATTCCTGGTATTTGTTCTTTTTTGATTTTATTTTGAAATTCTATAGGAATATTGTCAGAAAATATTTGTGCAATCAAGTATCCTTCAAGCTCATTTTTTTTATTTTTTACTTGTTCTAAAATATAAATAAGAGTTTTATTTTCTGATAGTTTTAAAGGGAAGGAAAGTGATGAAGATTCTATAGTAGCTGAGTTAAGTAGCCTGAGGAGATTAGAATAATTGAGATTGTTTTTTGGAGAAACTAAGAGATAATTGTCTTTTTTTCTGTAATATCCAATTGCTGATGTCTTCCCCTGAAGTATGTCTTTATAAAAGGACAGCCTATTTATTATATCAGAATCAGATAATTCGGAATAATTAGCAATATCACTTGAAAAATTTTTAAGTATTCTATCAGTGTTTTCAAATGATGAAATTACTTTTATATTATAATTAGAAAAACAATTTATATAATAGCGTATAGAGTAGTCATAGAAAAAATTATCAAAATATATAGATAATATTATTGTGGCTGTAATAAATACAGCCACATATATTAATGATTTTAAGTTCTTTTTCAATTAATTAAGATTACTCCCAGAAAAAATTTAATCCTATTCCTACTGTCCAATCTGAAACATCCATATCTCTATCAGTAAAACTAGCTGGAAGAGCATCATCAATAGTTCCGCCAAGATATTTTGCTTCTAAGGAAATTGCAAACTGTTCTGATGTGAAATACATAAAACCGAGTTTTGCAGAATACCCCCAATCTGTCTCAGTATATGAAGCACCAGATGCTAGAGGCTGCCAGTCAAGTTTTAATGTCCCAAAGCCAGCGCCAAAAAAGAATTTCCAGTTATTTTTAAGGTTATTAAAGAATGTGACTTCAAGAAGTACAGGTGTAATTTTTGCAGTTTGATTATTTTTTGACTCATCAAAATAACCATAATTAAGGCTAATCATAGAATCTTTTGTATTGAAGAATCCAAAACCGCCATGTGTTAGTACACCATCGATACTTTCTCCAAATGTGGACTTGATCTCGTCCGGCTGATAAGAACTAAAATTCAGAAAGAAAGAATAGTGGTTTTTATAATTTGTTACAAGGTAGTCTGGCCTTGCACAGAAACCTGCTATAGATAAAAAGATGAGTGATAATACTAAAAGTTTTTTCATTTTTTCCTCCTAATTTTTTTTGTGAGTACATAATAACTTTATTTTAAGTAAAAGGCAATATGTAGAATATATAAGGATACTGTAAAATTATTGTAGGTAAAAAGGTTAAGGGTTAAGGGTAAAAAGGCCATTGTATTTGGATAATTTAGGATTTTTTACGCTGATGAGTTTCTTATCCCTTATCCCTTACCCCTGATTGTGTGAATGAGGAGTAGGAAGTAGGAAGTAGGGAGTAGGACGGGGGTAAAAGTCATGAGAAATCGAGTTTAAGATAAGTGAAGAATGCATATTAAAGAAAAAAAAAATTATGTCCGATAGTTTGTTATGCTAAGGAAATTCATAAATATAATAACTAAAAAATTGAGCAAACTGAACTTTATGACTATAAATGTATCTCTTACTGCCTTATTTCTCGATCAATTCGTTAAATTTCTTATAAAGGAGAAATTTTTTGTCAATGAATCATTGCCTGTAATAAAGAGTTTACTCCATGTAACCTTTGTTAAAAATTACGGAGCAGCTATGGGATTTTTAAAGGGTCAAAACAATTTTCTTGTTATGTCTGCAATGATGTCTATTATACTTCTTCTTGCATATTCTCAAAAGATTAAGTGGCAGGATACTTATTTTAGAATATGTTTGGGATTATTACTTGGAGGTGCTCTGGGGAATTTGGTTGATCGTATGACGCTTGGTTATGTTATTGACTATTTTGATCTTAGATTCTTTCCAGCTATTTTTAATCTTGCAGATATTTTTATTGATGCAGGCGTACTTTACTTGTTTATAAAGGTCTTAAAGACAGATGAAAATGTATTATTTCCATTTGGTATAAAGAGCCATAAAGAAACTACCACCACTTGAGATTATTTAAGATTGAATCAATTTTTATACTGTAAACAGAATTGATTTCTATAGAACCATTACATCTGCAAAAACTACAATAATCTGTTATTTTTTTCAGTTCTTTAAATGTTTTGACACCTTCAATTTTACCACGAATATCAAAGCATGGATAATATAGTCCATCATTATCAATAAATGCAAAAGTCTTTCCTGCAAAACATCTTATATTACCTGGGTGTTTTCCACTAATTAAAATTTTTTTCATCATTTCAAGATTTGTTTGGGAATTAGAAATAATATGAGAATCTTTTCTTTTATTAATAATATAGTCTATTAACTCTGTATTTATTGTAGATTTGGGTTTATCGCCGGAAAACTCATGAGGAGAAAATAGTTCAAAGTCTATCATGAATCCATATTTTTCGGCATTATTAATAAGATAGTCTATTTCATCCTTTTTTTGCCCTGAAAGCAAACAATTTACAATAACGGAGATTTTGCTTTTTCTAAGCTCTTTTGCAATAGAGAAAAGCTCGATGTTTTTTAGTCCACCTCTAAATTTTTTCTGGCGCTCTGTATATCCATCAACAGAAAGGAATACCATGTCTATATATTTCCAAAGTTTCTTATATTTTCTTAATAAAATACCATTTGTATTTACTGTAAGAAAAAAGCCTTTTTTATAAGCATATTTAAGGATTTTTTCTATATCATTTCTTAAAAAAGGCTCTCCGCCTGTCAAAGAAAGTCTAAGGCATCCCAAATTCTTTAGTTCATCGATTTTCTTTAAAATATTTTCAAGACTAAGGTCTTCCTGAGATTTTGACGGGATATTACAGTATGAGCAATTTAATTGACACTTTTTTGTAATACAAAAAGAAACTGCTAATGGAGCATTAATACGAGAAATAAAAAATCTCGTATTTCCAGTTATTATCTTAATAAATAAACGAAGTTTTTTATTCAGCAAGCATACCTGAGAAGCCCATAAATGCTGTAGCTAAAAGGGCGGCTGTAATAAATGCAATTGGAACTCCTTGAAGTGGTTTGGGGATATCAGCCAATTCAAGCCTTTCGCGTATTCCGGCCATAAGTACTAATGCAAGTGTAAATCCTATTGCAGCGCCTATTCCTGAAGTAACGGCTGGTATAAATTTATAATTTTTTTGTATATTTAGTATAGAAACACCAAGCACTGCGCAATTTGTAGTTATTAAAGGAAGAAATACTCCAAGTGCTTGATAAAGAGCTGTTACATATTTTTGTAGAAACAATTCGACAAATTGTACAAGGGATGCTATTACAAGAATAAAAGAAATAGTCTGAAGATATTGAAGATTAAATGGTATAAGAATATATTGTTGAATAAGCCATGTAACTGCTGATGCGAGTGCCATGACAAAGGTTACAGCTCCTCCCATTCCAAGAGCGGTTTCCAATTTCTTAGATACACCTATAAAAGGACAAATTCCTAAAAATCTAGATAGTACAAAATTATTGACAAATACGGTAGATATTATTATCAAAACTAATTGTTCTAACATCATATACTCCTTTTATTTTTGTTTGAAATATAGGTTATAATAGCCATCATTAGTCCTAATGTTAGAAATGCACCTGGTGGAAGTACCATCATAATTGCTGGTTTAAATCCACTTCCCATTATTGAATGTCCAAAAATAGAACCATTCCCAAGTATCTCTCTTATAATTCCAATAGAAGTCAAAGAGAGTGTAAAACCTACCCCCATTCCAAGAGCATCTAATATAGAACCGAAAACACCGTTTTTAAATGCATATGCTTCTGCTCTTCCTAATATGATGCAATTAACAACTATCAATGGAATAAATATACCGAGAGATTTATGTAATTCAGGTGTATATGCATTCATACAGAGATCTACTATTGTTACAAAAGAAGCAATAATTACTATGAAAATAGGGATTCTTATCTTTTCGGGAATTATTTTTCTTAAAAGAGAGATTAATATATTAGAACCAAGTAAAACTACAGTAGTTGCAATACCCATTCCTACACCATTTATTGCTGATGTAGTTACAGCAAGAGTTGGGCACATTCCCAGTATGAGTTTAAAAGTAGGGTTTTCTTCGAATATTCCTCTTGTAAATTGATTTGCCATATTTCCCCCTTATTAAAGCATCTTTCTAAGTTTTAAGAATTCACCCATTTTTTCTCTGAGACCATTTGTAATAGCTCTTGATGTGATAGTTGCAGCAGTAATAGCATCGACTTTTCCTTCAGGATTATCTTTTGTCAAATAAAGCTCATCAAGAGAAAGAGAATTGAATTGTTCAGTAAACCATGGCTTATTTTTATCCATATTTGTATTCTGGAATTTTGCTGATTTTTTCTCTACCATTATGGGATTTATTTCTATAGCTTTTGCTCCAAGACCAGGGGTTTCATTCATGCTGAGTACCTTAACTCCTTTTACCTTTCCTGTGAAGTCAAATGCAGCAAGGAAATTTATTGGTCCACCATAGCCTTTTGGAGAACAAGTAGTTACAACTCCAAGTTCGGTAGAGCCGATATGTCCTACATAGTATATTGAGTATTTAGGATTAGTGAGAGACTTAATATTAGTATAGCCATCGCCAATATTAACTTTATTTGATAATTCTCTTGCTATTTTTCCGCCTACTCCTATAAATACAGGTTTTCCTGCAGAAAGCTTATAGGCTATCATCTGGTCATTATTAAGTGGAAATAGATCATTATCTTTTATCTTAAAGGCCTTAATAATGTCCCATTTTTTTGTTGTGTCATTTTTATGAATCATGGGAATCCTTATGAGAATATATCTTTCAAATTCTATTTTACTCTTAAGGGCATTTTTCATTATGGTAAAGAGAAATTTCTGATTATCATTAAGATCAGTTGCTATTATTCGCTGTTCTTTATTGACCTGATTGACAAAATTATCTATTGTATCCCGAGTGATCTCATCATGGCCTTTTAAATTTACTATATTTACTGCTTTAATTTTATGTTTTTTGATATTGATTGATACTTTTGTGCCATTACTATCTTCATAGGTATAATTGTCGTCTGAAAAATCGAGAAGGTCGATTTTATTTCCCATAAGAAGATTTCTTCTGGCACTGTCTTCTTCTGTATGAGACCTTGCTTCAATAACTGGTGATGTCTTATTATTTACAAAGGCTAAAGAGCCAGCAGAAATAATACAGAAGAGTGTTAAAATAACGGTCATTTTAATGATATTAAACATTATTTCACCCCCCCAAGTTTTCTTGGCACTGTGAATCTATCTATCAATGGTACCACAGAGTTCATAAGAAGTATTGAATAACAGACACCTTCCGGGTATCCTCCAAATTTTCTTATAAAGACGACTATTAATCCCGCACCAAGTCCAAATATTATTTGTCCCTTATGTGTTAGAGGCGAAGTAACCATATCTGTTGCCATAAAGAATGCGCCAAGTATTAATCCCCCAGCAAGAATATGGAAAAGAAAATGCCCATGAAAAGCACCCGTTTCACCCATTATCCAGGTTAAAAGAGCAACAGTACCTATATAGGAAAAAGGTGTATGCCATGTTATATGGCCTTTATATGCAAGGTATGCGGCCCCAAGTAGCAGAGCTATAGCAGAAGTTTCACCAAGACTGCCACCAACATTTCCAAGAAAGAGATCAGAAAGTTTTGTTGTATATTCACCGGTTTTTGCAAGTGCAAGCGGGGTAGCACCTGTTACAGCATCAGAAATACTAAACCAATTATGTGAAAAGAGTTTTTCTGGTTTTGCCCATGTAGTCATATATACTGGCCAAGATGAAAGAAGGAAGGCTCTTCCTATAAGTGCTGGATTAAAAATATTATATCCCAATCCGCCAAAAAGTTCCTTGGCTACAAAAATAGCAATAAATGCACCTATAAGTGCTACCCACCATGGAGTTTGAGGCGGGATTACCATTGCCAAAAGTAAGCCGGTAACTACAGCTGAAAGATCATATATAGTTGATTTTTTCCCAATTATCTTGCACCATGACCATTCTGTAAGTACTGCGCCAATTATGCAGACTGTCTCTAATAAAAGTGCTTTGATACCGAAAAAATAAATACTAGCAATTATGGCTGGAATAAGAGAAATAATTACATCTCGCATAATTCCTGATACTGTTTCAGAATTCTTTATATGAGGTGCGCTTGAGACAAACATCTTAGGCACTTTTCCCCTCCTTTGATTTATTCTTATTTCTTTCCTGTACAACCCAATACTTTGCAATCTTAAACCATTGAGTCAGTGGCCTTGATGCAGGGCATACATAGGTGCATGAGCCGCATTCTTTACAGTCAAAAAGGCCATGATCTTGGCATTCGAGATATTTCATATTTTCAGAAAGAGATCCCATAACAGAGGGCATAAGCCACATAGGGCATGCATCTATACATTTTCCACATCTGATACATGGCTCATATTCAGAAGACTTTCTTGTTTCTGCAATATTTTGAAGAAGTATTCCTGATGTTCCCTTTATTACAGGTACATCAAGTGAAGATTGTGCAAGACCCATCATTGGACCACCAAATATTATTTTACCAGTATCTTCAAGATCTACTTCACAGTATTTAAGGACTTCTTCTAATTTTGTACCAATAGGGATAAGATAATTCCCCTTTTTAGATACGGGAGAACCGGTGACTGTAACGACTCTTTCTATAAGAGGTATTGAATTACATACAGCGGCATTTATAGCAGCGACTGTCCCTACATTTTGTACCACTACACCAATATCCATAGGTAGTCCACCAGATGGGACTTCTCTTTTTAAAAGAGCATAAATAAGCTGTATTTCAGCACCTTGAGGATATTTTACTTCAAGCATCTCTGCACGAATACCCGTAAAGTCGTTTTCTTTAATAGACTTTGAGATGATATCAAAGCAGTCTGGTTTATTTGCTTCAATTCCTATAATACAGTTTTCAATATTAAGCACCTTCATTAGGATCTTGCATCCTGTAAGTATCTCAATAGGCTTTTCCATCATGAGTCTATAGTCTGCGGTAAGATAGGGCTCGCATTCTGCAGCATTAATAATAAGTGTGTCTATTTTTTTTTCAGGTGGAGGTGAAAGTTTTACTGATGATGGAAAGGTAGCCCCACCAAGTCCGACTATACCTGATTCGGATATTATCTTTTTTATTTCCTCAGGAGATAATTTACTCCAATCTCTTTCAACTCCAAAACCTTCAACCGCTTTATTTTCCCCATCTGTTTTGATAACTATTGCAGTTGTTTTTTTCCCAAGTGGATGTACTTTATCAGAAACTTCTATGACTTCGCCTGAAGTTGGAGAATGTATTCCAGCAGAGACAAATCCTTTTGGAGATGCAATGAGTTGACCCTTTAAAACCTTATCTCCTTTTTTTACAAGCGCCTCTGCTGGTGCACCTATATGCTGTGAAAGAGGAAGGACAAGAATTTCCGGTAAAGGAAAGGCCTCTATAGAAGAACCCTTTGTAAATCTTTTCATATCATCCGGATGAACACCACCCGGAAAGGTAAATTTGGCCATAAATACCCCCAATAACCATACAATATTGGATTATGGAACTAATATAATATTGTTATGACCTTTAAGTCAAGTTATGAATGGTTTTTAATCAAAAAAAATATATATTGTCTGATAATTAAGCAGTTTAAATTTAGGTAAAATATTTATGTTTTAATAATACCAAGTATATTCTTTTCATTTAATGAGAATGGGCAAATATTTTAAATTTTAATTGATTTATGATTTGATTTTGGAATATATTTTGCTATTATTAATAGAAATGAAAAAAATATGGAGGTGAATATGAGCAATGCGGAAGATTTTCGCCCTTTAGGAAGCTCAGGAGCATCAAAGAATGTCCCCGCAACTCCCCACAGGAAACCGGGAGATAGACTCCCTAAACATTATGGGAAAACTAAAATAGTACTTATGGTTATCGATCCGTTTTGGTTGCATGCCTATTGGCATATTACGCATTCAAAAATAGAAGAATTGAAGAATTCTCTTGGAGAGGAAAATTTTAATTCATCAAGATTTGTAATTAGGGTTTATGATATAACTGATATTGATTTTTCAGGAGATAATGCACATAGCTATTTCGATCAAAATATAGGAAATAATGCCAGAAATTGGTATATTAATGTTGGAACCCCTGACCGCAATTTTATAGTCGATTTAGGACTTATTACTCAATCAGGTGAGTTTATCCTTATAGCGCGATCAAATGTAGTTCGTTCGCCAAGTGCAACAATATCGTCTCAGGTAGATGAAGAATGGATGAGTATTGATGAAGATTTTGAAAAGACTTATCTTCTATCTGGAGGAGATCAAATTGGAAAGAGCTCTTTTGAGATAAAAGAGATTATAGCCAAAAGATTTCAAGAAGAGCTTTCTTCTCATATCTTTTCAAGTTTTTCAAGTGGTAAACCATTACAAGAAAAATCTGAAGAAAAAAGTACTTTTTGGCTTAAAGTCGGTACAGAATTAATACTTTATGGAGCTACTGAGCCGGATGCCAAACTTAGTGTGATGGGGCAAAAAATTGAGTTAAGGCCTGATGGAACATTTTCAATGAGATTTGCACTTAATGATGGAGAAATCGCTCTCCCTGTAGAGGCAGAATCTGCAGATAAGAAACACAAAAGAAAAATAGAGCCTGTTGTTAATAAAGTAACTCGATAATAATACTGGAGATAAATTATGAACAAAGATTTTAAGGGATATCTTTCAATTGTGCTTCATGCACATCTTCCTTTTGTAAGGCATCCAGAATATCCTAGATTTATGGAAGAAGACTGGCTTTTTGAAGCGATAACTGAGACATATATTCCGCTTATAGATGTTTTTCAAAGACTTGTGGATGATGGGGTTGATTTCAGGATTACCATGTCCATAACGCCACCTTTAATGTGTATGCTTAGTGATAATTTGCTTCAGGAAAGATATATTGCATATGTGGATAGACTTATTGAGCTTTCAGAAAAAGAAATTGTAAGGACCATGTTTCAGAAGGAATTCAATGATCTTGCACGGATGTATCTTAGAAAATATAAACTATGCAAAGAAATATTTGTTGATAGATATAATGGAAATATTCTTCAGGCTTTTAAGAAATTCCAAGATATGGGGAAACTTGAGATTATAACATGCAGTGGAACACATGGATTTTTTCCATTAATGCTCAATCAGAAAGCAAAAGATGCTCAAATCTCTATTGCAGTTTCTACGTATGAAAAGCATATGGGAAGGAAGCCAAGAGGAATTTGGCTTGCGGAATGTGGATATCAGCCTGGAGATGATGAGTTGCTTAAAAAACATGGAATAAAGCTATTCTTTGTCGATACGCATGGTATTTTATTTGGTGTTCCTAGACCAAAATATGGAGTATTTGCACCCGTATATACCTCAAATGGAGTAGCAGCATTTGGTAGGGATATGGAGTCTTCAAAGTCAGTATGGTCTGCAGAAGAAGGGTATCCAGGAGATTTTAATTATCGTGAATTCTATAGAGATATTGGTTGGGATCTTGATTTTGACTATATCAAGCCATATATACACGGTGAAATAAGATGTAATACAGGCATAAAATATTATAAAATAACAGGAAAGGGGAATCACAAAGAGCCATATAATGAGGGAAAAGCTCTTGAAACTGCCGCTAATCATGCTGGTAATTTCCTTTTCAATAGAGGGAAGCAGATAGAACATCTTAATTCTTATCTTGGGAAAAAACCTATTGTTGTATCTCCTTATGACGCTGAACTATTTGGGCATTGGTGGTATGAAGGGCCTTATTTTATAGAATATATAATGAGAAAAGCATTTTATGATCAGGATGTGATAAAACTTATTACCCCTTCTGAATATCTTGCCGAAAACAAAGAATTACAAGTAGTAACGCCATGTTTTTCAAGCTGGGGATATAAAGGATATTCGGAATACTGGCTGAATGGTTCTAATCACTGGATATATCCTCATTTACATGAGATCGCTGATAGAATGATAGAAATAGCAAGCACACACAAAAATGCTAATGGCATTATGGAAAGAGCACTTAATCAGGCAGCAAGAGAAGTACTTTTAGCACAAAGCAGTGATTGGGCTTTTATTATGAAAACTGATACTACGGTACCATATGCAGTCAAGAGAACAGAAGAGCATGTTGAGAATTTTAATAAAATATACAAGATGATAAAGGATGATTTTATTGATGAGGCTTTTTTGAATGATCTTGAGTATAGAAATAACATTTTCCCTGATATTGATTTTAGGATATATTCTGAATGATAACCGGTACTAATTAATCCTTGACATGAAGTGCAAATAATAATTAGAATAGAAAAGCTTTGGGGTGTAGTGTAATGGTAGCACGACAGACTCTGACTCTGTTTGTGAGGGTTCAAATCCTTCCACCCCAGCCATATGGTCCCATCGTCTAGTGGCCTAGGACATCGGCCTCTCACGCCGAAAGCAGGGGTTCGACTCCCCTTGGGACTACCAGTAAATACAGGCTGTCCTTATATAGACAGCCTTTTTTATTTTCTTGATATGGAGGGCATGTGCCTGTCATTAAATTTGGAAATACCTGGTTGAGCAAAAAATGGCTTAATTTCTTTGAACCATTTTTTGATAATTATACCCTTGAAAAGGGTAAAAAGATATTGAGAACTTCGCGAATTTCGAATATATGCTCAGAAAATAATGCTATAAGCTCAAAAATATTTGAGACAGTGAATAATGTAAATGATGTGAATCTAAGATTTCCTACTTTTTCTGAAAGAGAAAAGAATAAGATACTTAATATAATTAAGGGAGACACACTTTTTTTGTCAAAACTTTTTATTGGATATTTTTCTAAAGATTTTTTCAAAACAATGGAAAATGAAAATATTAGTCTATTTCCTGAAAGGTTAAAAAATATGAAGATGTTTTGTACATGTGGAGCTAAAAATTGCAGACACTTAGCATCTATAATGTACCTTTTATCATCAGAACTCGAAAAAAATCCCTTTTTAATATTTGAATTAAGAGGATTGGATATAAAAAGTGAATTAAGAAGGTCGAACTATTATTTAAAGAGCCTATCTGATATCAAGACTATCAAGGAGATTATAGATAGTCATTACAATATAGATGAATCTAGTATGTTCCCAGAGATAATAGAAGAAATCGATTTTTCCTCTATTTCTGATATGAAAAAAGCACAGCTTTCACTTTATTCGGAATCACCACTTTTTTATCCGGGAAAAGACTTTAAAAAAATAATGGTAAATGCTTATGATAGCGTTTCATCATGCAGTATGGCATATTCAGGCATCTCTAATAAAAAATATTATCACCCTGAAAGTTATAGGAATATATCTATAGAGTTTGATGAAAATATGAGGATAAAAACAGGAAAAATAAGTTCAAAAAAGGATAATATTTATTTTGATTCTTATATTAGAGGAATAATTACATTAATACCATTTCTTAATTCTTTAAACCTTGATAATATTACAAATTGCAGTCCAAGTATTGTGGCATTATACTTTATTTATATTTTTTCATATCAGCTCTCACTAAAAGGTGCTTATAATCCAAGACTTTTAAAGACAGAGGATAACCTTTATATTATTCACTGGTTCCCAACGATATCAGAATCTATGATTAAGGATATTCTTGATAAGATAGTACAGATATCATCATATAAGGGAGTATTTTCAGTAAAACCTAAAAGATATAAACTTTCGAGGGAAAGCAAAGTCTTTTTTCTTTGTTCATATTTTTTGACTGAATTTATGAAGATTGGATTTTATGATTATGAAAATAATGATATTTGTGATCTATTTTTTTTAGGTAAGTCAATAAGAACAGAAAAAAGTTTGAGTAATAGTATTCCAAAACTTATTGATTTATGGTTGAGCAGACACTATATTTCCTTAAATGAATTTACTCCTATTATTAAGATAGATGATGATGGGAAAAATTTTATATTAGATATAATGATAAAGGATTCAAAGAAAGAAAATAAACTTATTACTTTCAAAGAAATTTTTGAAAAAAACACTTATATTGAATACAAAACTGGAATATTAAAGGATATAGTTTTAATATCGGATTTTTTTAAACCCGTTGAGAGAATAATAA
>Ga0114934_10000588_pt1 | contig 23119 bp, 18 predicted proteins | sample 4SBtaG_2_FD_99695 | JGI IMG/M metagenome (GOLD analysis project Ga0114934, IMG submission 99695) | Deep subsurface microbial communities from Kolumbo volcano to uncover new lineages of life (NeLLi) - 4SBTROV10_white metaG | ecosystem: Environmental > Aquatic > Marine > Volcanic ...
AATATGCTCATATTTCTATTCAAGATAATGGCTCTGGCATCCCCCTTACCCATCAAGACCGCATTTTCGATCCTTTTTTTACCACCAAACAAATGGGCAGTGGCCTTGGTTTAGCAACTAGCTTGGGCGTCATTCGTCATCATAATGGCGTTATTGAGGTGGACTCAAAACTAAATCAAGGCACAAGCGTGCATATATATTTACCGCTCAAAAGCAAAAATATCATTCCAAATGATAATCCCAAAGAATTATTGCAGGAAGTCCATATTTTATTGGTCGATGATGATGCTCTAGTGCGTGAAACATGTGCTGAAATGCTTGAAAGCCTTGGTTATAAACTCACTCTAGCACGAGACGGACAGGAAGCAGTTGAAGTATTCAAAGAGCATAGTGAGAAATTTCATGTCATTATTATGGACATGATTATGCCTAGACTAGGCGGACTTGAAGCAGCGCATAAGATACGTCAGATAACCTCTGATATCCCTATTATATTTGCTACAGGCTATGATCAATCTATTAGTATCAAAGGTGCTAAAAAATTTGAGAATTCCGTATTAATATCAAAACCTTTTCACCCTCATAATCTGCAAGAAATCATCACATCTTTTTTACATCAAGAGCAATAAAAAATTACAAATGATGTTGTAAATATTTTCCAGTCCACGATTTAGAGCAATCCACAACAGTTTCTGGTGTGCCCGAAATAAGCACTTCACCGCCACGATTACCGCCTTCTGGTCCCATATCGACAACCCAGTCGGCTGTTTTAATCACATCTAAATTATGTTCAATCACCAATACTGTATTTCCGTGATTCACCAAAGCATGTAAAACCTCAAGCAACTTCGCAACATCGGCAAAATGTAAACCTGTCGTCGGCTCATCTAAGATATATAATGTGTCGCCTGTGGCACGTCTTGCCAACTCTTTGGCAAGTTTCACACGTTGTGCTTCGCCACCTGAAAGTGTGGTTGCAGCCTGACCTAAATGAATATAACCCAACCCCACTTGTTGCAATGTACTTAATCGCGTTTTTAAAGGAGCAATCGCCTCAAAAAATTCAAAGCCTTCATCCACCGTCATATTCAGCACGTCATCAATGGTTTTACCTTTGTAACGCACATCTAAGGTCTCACGATTGTAACGTTTACCTTGGCAAGTCTCACAATGCACATACACATCAGGTAAAAAATGCATCTCAACTTTAATGATGCCATCACCCTGACATGCTTCGCAGCGACCACCTTTGACATTAAACGAAAAACGACCTGGTTTATAACCGCGTGCTCTTGATTCAGGTACACCTGCAAACAACTCACGAATGGGCGTAAAAATCCCTGTATAAGTCGCTGGATTGGAGCGTGGTGTACGCCCAATCGGGCTTTGATCAATATCAATGATTTTATTGATAAGCTCTGCACCAATAAGCGATGTATGCTGACCAACCCTATCGGTTTTTAGCCCCTGATGGCGAGCAAAAGCACGGTATAAGGTATCCAAAATCATCGTCGATTTACCTGACCCTGATACACCTGTAACGCAGCTTAACCGTCCAATAGGGAACAATGCCGTAATATCCTTTAAATTGTGTTCACATGCCCCTTCAATACCAATCATTGGATGTTTCTTATCGACTTTTCGACGCTTGGGCATAGCAATAGATTTTCTACCCGATAAATAATCTGAGGTAAGTGTGTTCGATGCCAAAATATCCTTCAAACTTCCTTGCCCGACAACCTCACCACCATGCTCACCTGCAAATGGCCCCATATCGACAATAAAATCCGCATTACGAATCGCGTCTTCATCATGCTCAACCACAATCACCGAGTTCCCCAAATCACGAAGTCGTTTCAATGTTGCTAACAATCTATCATTGTCCCGCTGATGCAAACCAATTGAAGGCTCATCGAGAATATATAAAACGCCTACTAGTGCTGAACCAATCTGTGTGGCAAGTCGAATCCTCTGTGCCTCACCACCAGAAAGCGTGCCAGCAGTGCGCTCCAAACTTAAATAATTCAGACCCACCTCAATCATAAAACCCAAACGCGCAGCAATTTCTTCCACGACCTTTTCAGCAATAACCTGATCTTGTGTATTAAGCTTTAAGTTTTCTATCCAATGCTGTGCTTCATGCAGTGGCAAGGCACACACCGTTGGCAGCGATAAATCACCCACCAACACATGCCGTGCAGCACGATTAAGGCGCGAGCCTTCGCAGTTCGGACAAGCAATAGCATTGATATATTTCGCTAATTCCTCGCGCACATCTTCGGAACCCGTTTCACGATACCTGCGACTTAAATTAGGAATAACTCCCTCAAAAGGACGACTAACCGTACGACTTTGCGTACCTGTCTGATAAATAAAGTCGACTTTTTTTCGACCTGTACCATGCAAAATTTGTTGCTTTGCATCATCAGGTAAATCGCGCCATGCCATATCCATCGATACGCCTACATGCTCTGCCACAGAAGCCAATGTCTGATGAAACATGACCGTTTCTCGCCCGCTCCAGGGTGCAATTGCGCCTTGTTGCAATGATAATGAACTATCTGGCACAACCAAATCAGGGTCAAAAACACTTTGTATGCCCAAACCATCGCACTTGGGACATGCACCTGCAGGTGAATTGAATGAAAACAGGTTTGGCTCCAATTCAGGGTAAGAAATACCACAATCATCACAGGCATAATGTTCAGAATATAATCGTTCATCAGCGCCAATCAGCGCAATCAACATGCCATCACCATAACGTAGCGCAGTTTCTACTGAATCTGCCAAGCGGGTACGAATACCCTCACGAATGACCAACCTATCCACCACCAACTCAATATGATGTTTGATGTTCTTTTTAAGCTCTGGCGCATCATCAAGCTGCATCACCTCACCATCAATACGTACCCGTACAAAACCATCTTTACCAGCTTGTTCCAATTCTTTGCGAAACTCACCTTTTCGTCCCCGCGCAATCGGCGCAAGAATCTGTACCTTACTATTATCATTCAATGCCAATAACTGTTCAATAATAGCACTGGCAGGTTGGGCAGTAATCGCCTTTCCACAACTATGACAATGCGGTTTTCCAATACGTGCAAACAAGAGACGTAAATAATCATACACTTCAGTAATCGTACCCACTGTTGAACGCGGATTACGACTGGTGGTTTTCTGCTCAATGGAAATAGCTGGCGATAAGCCTTCAATAGCATCAACATCGGGTCGCTCCATCATACCCAAAAACTGCCTTGCATAAGCCGATAAAGATTCCACATAACGGCGTTGCCCTTCTGCATACAAGGTATCAAAAGCCAAGGATGATTTACCTGAACCTGATACCCCTGTAATCACCACCAGCTTATCACGTGGTAATTCAATGCTGATATTTTTTAAATTATGTACACGTGCGCCTTCTACGCGAATGACATTCTCACTCATTCAAATTCTCCATTGGAAACATTACATCATATCCTGTGGATCTACATCCACCCGTCTTCGTACGCCTGACGGTATGGCAACAGCCTTCAAAACAGGTGAAAGTTTCCAAGGCAATATCTTCCGCGTCGCATCACGCAGCAACAACTCGACCCGAAAACGCCCTGCTACTCGTTCCATCGCACACTGCATAGGACCACTGACTTTTACTTGATTCCATTGATGCAAAACCTCAGCCAACGCATCCGCCGCTTTTTGAGCACGATGCAAATCTCGTGCAGAAAAAACAATGCGTACCCAACGTCCAAAGGGAGGAAACGCCAATACTTCACGAAGCTGTTGTTCTTCATCAAGAATAGTACGTGCCTGAACATCTCCCACACGCGATAGCCATGGCGCATCAGGATTGCATGTTTGAATCAATACGCGCCCAGGGCAATCACCTCGCCCTGCCCGACCAACCACCTGCGTCATTTGCTGCCACCAACGCTCACCTGCTCTAAAATCAGGTAAATGAAGCCCCAGATCGGCATTGACCACACCTACCAAGGTCACATTAGGGAAATGATGCCCTTTCACCAACATTTGTGTACCAACCAAACAATCCAATTCTCCTTGTGCAAATTGCTGTAGCGTTTGTTTGAGTTGTGTTTGGCTTTGCACCACATCCCGATCAAAACGTGCAAATTCTAATTCTGGTAAATACTCACTTAATAATTCATCTATTTTTTCAGTGCCCGCCCCCAATGGCAATAACGCATCTTCACCACAACACTCACATACACGGGGTACACGACGTTTATAATCGCAACTATGGCAACGTAATTGCCCTGCTCTTCGATGCAATGTTAGACGAATTGAGCAAGCATGGCATTCGGGCACATGACCACATGCCGTACATTGCAAGGCTGGGGCATAACCACGCCGATTCAGAAAGACAATCGCCTGCCTGCCAGCAGCTTTTACATCCCTTAATGCTTGTAAAAAAGTCTCTGATAATATCGCATGATGACCACGCATATCAATGATTTCAGGGGTAATCGCGGCATGACCCGAAACACGCTCTGGAAGCTCAAGCAATGTCATTGAACCTGTGTTTACTTGTCGCCAGCTCTCCAAGCTCGGTGTTGCCGAACCAAGTACCACAGGAATATTCTTCTCCTGAGCTAACAGTAAACTCATATCACGCGCCGAATAACCCACGCCATCTTGCTGTTTAAATGAGCTATCATGCTCCTCATCCACCACAATCATGGATAAGCGTGGCAAGGGTAAGAAAAGAGCCGAACGTGTGCCAATCAATACATCTAAATGTTCCAAATCATGACGCACGGCAATGCGCTCAACATGTGGCATCGCCGAATGCCATGTTGCCAAACGTTTAAAGCGTGCCGATAAACGCGATAACCACATCGGAGTCAACCCAATTTCAGGCACCAAAATGAGAATTTGACCGCCTTCTTGAACATGCTGTTCTGCAGCGCGCAGGTAAACTTCAGTCTTTCCTGATCCTGTCACCCCAAATAATAAGAAACTTCGAAAGCTCAATCCTGCATCAATGATTTGATAACAGGCATCTGATTGTTTGGGAAGCAATGTATGCACACCATCGGGCGTTTTTTCTATAACAATATTTTCTTGTGAACTATCTTGAGTACGCTCTTCTAAACAGCCTGCCTGCAAGGCTTGTAAAACACGGTATTGAGGATGTGTATCGCAACGCTTCACAATCGTTTGCAAAGAAATTGCTGCTTTACTGTGAAAGCACTGAGCCAACGTTTCATCAAACTGACTTAAAGCCTGTTTATCGGTATATCGAAAACGCCGTTTATCATCCGCTGCCCACGCCAACGCCATTTCCCAAACCTGCCCTTCACTGGCAAGGTAATATTGTGCTAAACGCTGCAAAAAACGTTGCTGTACATCATCATATAGGGGAGAAATATCCAAACGATCTAGCACGCACTTATAGGTATCTGACATTGGCTGTTGATGAATACGTTGTATCACCCCAATACGTTCACCTGAACCCAATGGCACACGCACACGAATGCCTTTTAATGGCGTGCCAAGCTCAGCTGACCATTGATATGTATACAACATATGCAATGGCGCAAACACCACTACATCAACACATGTTATTACTACGACTGCATTCAGTGCAATACCTTCCCTTGCTCAGCAATATCATCACTGCATTTATTCGCAACAAATTCAGGCACCAGCTCTTTAAGTAGCACTTTGACAGACTCTACCTCACGTGCCACGCACGCTGCTTGTAAACGGCGCAACATATCCTGCAAGTCATTCCAATTCACATCACGGCTGCCTGAAAGCATAATCTTGGGGTGTGTCGTAGTTACCAATGCTTCCTGTTTATGAAAAAGTTCTTCATACATTTTCTCACCTGGGCGTAGACCTGTAAATTGAATTTCAATATCTTTGCCTAACTGCAAACCTGATAAATGAATCATCTGCTCTGCCAAGTCTGTAATTTTCATAGGCGAGCCCATATCAAGCACAAATATCTCACCGCCAGAACCCATACTTCCCGCCTGTAGAATAAGGCTAACGGCTTCTGGAATTGTCATAAAATAACGGGTCATATCAGGATGCGTCACTGTAACCGGACCACCGTGCTCAATTTGCTTTTTAAACAGTGGTACGACCGAACCAGCAGAGCCTAAAACATTACCAAAACGTGTTGTAATAAAGGCTGTTTTCGGCTGTCGTTGATTTAAATTCTGACAATAAATCTCTGCCGCTCGTTTGCTCGCACCCATAACATTAGCAGGATTGACCGCTTTATCCGTTGAGACCTGCACAAATTTATGACAGTTATAATCCACCGCAATATCAGCCAACTGACAGGTTCCCAAAACATTCGTTTTCACTCCTTCAGCAGGGTTTCCTTCTACCAAAGGTACATGTTTGTAAGCTGCCGCATTAAAAACTACATCAGGATGCCATGTTTCAAATACCCAACGCATACGAGACTCATCACGCATATCACCCAAAATTGAAATCACTGCATCATGCTTGCCTGATAATTCTTGATCAATGCTGTATAAATTAAATTCGCCATGATCAAACATCAATAATTGTGATGGTTGGAAAGCCAAAATCTGACGACACAATTCGGAACCAATCGAGCCGCCTGCTCCTGTCACCAAAACACACTTCGCTTCCAAAAAACTATTTACCTCAAAATCATCCAGTTGAATTTCTGCGCGCCCCAATAAATCTTCAATACGCATATCTCGCAATTGTCCAACCGTTACCTTAGCCCCTTCTAATTCAGACAATGTTGGTAAAATACGACAGGAAATACTATGCAAAGAACAAACCTGCATCAGTTGTTGTAGCGTTGTATGAGAAGCAGAAGGTATTGCTAGAATGACCATATCAACCGATAAAACACGAATATATTTTTCTAACTCATCCAGCTTAGCCAAAACACGCACGCCATGAATTTCCATACCATGTTTGCGCTCATCATCATCCAACATACCAACCGGCATATAGTCTTCATGTTTAAGTAAGTCGCGTAGTAAAAGCTCCCCTGCCTGCCCTGCACCTATAATCAATGTACGTTTACCTTGCTTACCTGCAAAGCCCATATGATGGTCTTTAAGCCAACGATACAGTAAGCGTGGAATAGATAAGCCCATCAATAAGAACATGGGGTATAACAGCATCACGGAACGTGGAATAGCTTCCAAACGCAACCAAATAAAAAGCACTGCGAATGAAATCAATACACCTACAGAAACTGCTCGCATAATACGTAATAAATCGGGAATAGAAGCAAAGCGCCAAATACCACGATACAAATGAAACAACCAAAAAGATGTCGTTTGAACTACCAAACAAACAAACAACATAGACCACATGCCTGATTGATTACTGGAAGGAATACTTTCCAAATTAAAGCGTACCCAAAAGGCTAAAACTAAAGCCAATGGAATCCATAAAATATCATGGAAAAAAGCCATCCACCGGCTACGCCACAACCACAAATTCATGTATCAACCTCACCACCAAACGATAACAGTGCTTGTTGCGCGGCATTCAATTCAGCCACCTTCTTTCGTTCGCCAAAACCCGCACCACATAATTTATTTTTAATCCAGCACTCTGCTTCAAAGCGTGGTTTATGATTTATGCCCAAATCACAAACCTTGTATACAGGCAATCCCCAAGCTTTGGCTTGCGTATATTCTTGCAAATGACTTTTGGCATCGCGTGCATCCGAAACATCCATGTTTTTCAATAGCGGCTGCCATGCTTTCAAAATTAAAGTCTGCGCAACACGCCAGCCTGCATCCTTAAATACTGCACCAATCACCGCTTCCACCGCATTGGCAATAATTGATGTTGATTTCACACCCTGTGCAGAGCGCTCTCCATCTCCAACTTGTAGGTATGCCTCTAAATTCCAATGTTGCGCCACTTTATAAAGACTTTCTTTGCGCACCAATCCAGCCCGTAAACGTGATAACTGACCTTCCGCTTCATCTGGAAACAAATCATGCAAGTGTTCAGCAATAACCAAACCAAGAACTGCATCGCCAAGAAACTCCAAACGCTCCATGTGTGACGTTGAATGCGAGCAATGCGTTAATGCGCGAGTAAGCAGTTCAGTATTCGTAAATTTAACTGCAATGCGCTTTTCTAAATCTTGCTGCGATCTCACTATCATTTAGAAGTCTTAGCATAAGGTTCAAAGTCAAAGTCCTGCCGTAATTTGGCACGTAATTTATCCATACCCTTTAAATCAGACTCTGTATAATCAGAATTTGGGTCTACACCTTCGACAGGACCTATCAACCAAACTGTAACATGATAAAAAGATGAAATTTCTACACGCCCATCTGCCGCTTTAATTTCCAAGTTATCATAAAATTCTTGTGGTACTTCACCCGCAGCCAAATATTTGATATGAAATAAATCTGGTAAGCGTTCTCGAATCGCACTTTCACTGCTATCTGCCATCGAGCGGGATACACCTTCAAAGGTATCCTGAACCTTCCAATAGGCATTATAAACAGGTATAATCATGTAGCCGTAAATCACACCAGCAGCAATGATTGCACCCCAAAACATCATCTTAATCATCGAAAAACCTTGCTCATTCCTCATACATACTCCTCGTCTAACTTATAGCACCTTTTAATGAAGTATGGTTCCCAAACGATTCCAGCGCACTTCACCCTTCGCACCATCCCAAGACCACCAAACAATTGCTGCTTTACCTACCAAGTAACTTTGCGGCACAAAACCCCAAAAGCGTGAGTCTCTAGAGTTGTTTCGGTTATCACCCAACACCATATATTTATCTGCTGGCACCTTCCACTCACCATCTTTAATCGAGAAATTCTTACGCAACACATCATGATTCACATCGAACAAACGCTCTTCATATTCAGTCGACATATCCACACTGCCATCACCCAAAAAATAAGCCCGTGGGCCTTTTTTGCTTAATGGCATTTCTTTACCATTCACAAAAAGCTTATTATTTTCATAACGAATATCATCACCAGGTAATCCGACAATGCGTTTGATATAATCAATACTACGATCACCAGGATAATCAAATACAACTATATCTCCACGTTTTGCACGCTCTGGTGCTATCTGAATATCTGTTAATGGAATACGAAAGCCATAATTATAACGCGTAACAAATAGATAATCGCCAACATCCAAGGTCGGCACCATACTTGATGATGGAATTTTAAACGGCGCAACAATAAAACTACGAATCACAATCGCAATAATTGCAATCACAATCAGAGATTCAATCCACTCACGCCATACTGGTTTTACACTACTCATAATCTAATCCTCCCCCAATTTTAATACCGCCAAAAATGCTTCTTGTGGCACTTCCACACTACCAATCGACTTCATACGCTTTTTACCGCGTTTCTGCTTCTCAAGCAACTTACGCTTACGCGAAATATCGCCACCATAACATTTCGCAGTCACGTTCTTACGCACCGCTTTAATCGTTTCACGCGCCAAAATTTTACCACCCATCGCAGCTTGAATAGGCACATCAAACTGTTGCCGAGGAATCAATTCACGAAGTTTTTTCACCAACGCACGACCTCGCGAATCAGCCAATGAACGATGCACAATCATGGATAATGCATCCACAGGCTCATTATGCACCAATACATCCAATTTAATCACATCTTCTTCACGGAATTCTGCCAATTCATAATCCATCGAAGCATAACCACGCGTTACAGATTTTAATTTATCATAGAAATCAATGACCATTTCCGCCAGTGGCAAGTTATAGGTCAACATCACACGTCCTTGCCCTATAAACTTCATATCTTCCTGCATACCACGTCGCTCTTGACACAATTTCATCATCGAACCAACAAACTCTTCTGGCATAAACACGTTGGCGTGCACGGTTGGCTCTTCAATTTTAGAGATGAATTGTGGATCGGGAAACTCACTCGGATTGGAGATCTCTTTCACTGAACCATCACTATAGTGAATACGATAGACCACCGATGGCGCTGTGGTAATCAAATCAAGGTTGTATTCACGCTCCAGACGCTCCTGAATAATTTCCATATGCAACATGCCAAGGAAACCACAGCGAAAGCCCAGTCCTAAAGCCGTTGAACTTTCTGCTTCATATGTAAAGGCAGGGTCATTCATATTGAGTTTTTCCAAAGAGTCACGCAAATCAACATAGTCGGCAGAATCCACAGGATAAAGCCCTGAAAATACCATCGCTTTGGGTTCGCGAAAGCCTGGCAATGCTTCTTCGGCAGGCTCACGCTCCAAGGTAACCGTATCGCCAACACGCAAGTCAGCCAAGGTCTTAATCCCGCAAATCATAAAACCAACAGAGCCTGAAATCAGTTCTTTGCCAGACACAGGAGCAGGCTGAAACACGCCCACATCATTCACTTCATAAGCTGTTTTATTCGACATCAAACGAATCTTATCGCCTTTTTTCATCACGCCATCAAATATACGCACCAAAGCAACAGCGCCCACATACGAATCAAACCATGAATCAACAATCAAGGCACGCAGCACCCTATCATCATGCTCTTGCGGTGGTGGAACACGCTTCACAATCGCTTCCAACACTTTATCAATGCCTTGCCCTGTTTTAGCAGAAACAGCAATAGCTTCAGAGGCATCAATTCCAATCACTTCTTCAATTTGACGTTTGGCTTCCTGAACATCTGCGGATGGCAAGTCAATTTTATTAATGACTGGAATAATTTCTAAATCATTTTCCATTGCCAAATACACATTGGCAAGTGTTTGCGCTTCTACACCTTGTGCGGCATCGACAATCAACAACGCCCCTTCACAAGCTTGTAAGGAACGCGATACTTCATAAGTAAAATCCACATGACCCGGTGTATCAATCAAGTTGAGCTTATAGACTTCACCATCTTGCGCGGGATAATCCAAACTTGCTGTTTGTGCTTTGATGGTAATGCCACGCTCTTGCTCCAAGTCCATGGAATCGAGCACCTGTTTCTTCATTTCACGTTCGGAAAGCGCACCAGTTTCTTCAATCAAGCGATCTGCCAAGGTCGATTTACCATGATCAATATGAGCGATAATTGAAAAGTTTCGTATATATTTCTGTTGAGGGTCTGTGTTTGCCATTGTCGCGGCAGTGTACTCACAGCAGCCACGCTTCGCCACTGACAAAAACAAGGAAAGCGATAATTTAGCTTCAATCATATATGCACCAAAAAAACATAGCATTGTTCTTATGCGATATTCATGCTGCAATAGCACCGTTAAATTCTGAGGGGAACCCATGAAAAAGAAAATGCATATGACCACAAAGATTCTCATTTGGATGGCGGCAGGTCTTGTTACTGGTAGTCTGATCAACACCTTTGCATCAAATGTGATGTGGATTCAAGATTATTTGGTTAATGGCTTGTTTCACGTCATCGGGGCAGTGTTTATCAACTTGCTCAAAATGCTAGTTGTACCACTGGTCACTTTCTCCCTTATTTGCGGTGTTTGTGGCATTGGTGATATCAACAAGCTCGGTCGCGTTGGTGGTAAAGCTTTCGCTCTGTTTATGCTGACCACAGCACTCGCCATCACACTGGCTATTGTAGTTTCTAGTATCTTTGCACCGGGTGAAGGTTTTGAACTAAGTCAAGCCACGGCAAACAATTTTACAGCCCCAGTCTCCCCGCCACTAAGCCAAGTCTTTATTGATTTAATTCCTAGCAATCCTGTTGCCGCTTATGCCAAAGGAAACATGCTTCAAATTATCTTTTTTACCATTTTATTTGCTGTATGTGTTCTTATGGTTGGTGAAGTTGGCAAACCTATTATTGATGCTTGCGAACGTTTGAATGCAGTCATGATGAAAGTTGTGGACGTTGTGATGCAGTTGGCTCCTTATGGTATTTTCGCTTTGATGGCAAAAACTTTTTCATTGCAAGGACTTGGCATGATTCTTCCTATGATGAGCTACTTTGCAGTGCTTGTATTTGTATTGATTCTACATGTCACAGGTACGCTGATGATTTTGCTCAAAGTCTTGGGACGCGTAAGCCCACTGACATTCCTCAAAAAAATGCGCAGCACACAAATCTTTGCATTTAGTACATCAAGTTCCAATGCCACCATTCCTGTTACCTTACAAACCGCCGAAAAACGACTCGGCGTAGATAATTCCACAGCCTCATTTATCGTACCTTTCGGTGCCACCATCAACATGGATGGCACTGCCATTATGCAAGGTGTAGCAACGGTATTTATTGCCAATGTTTACGGCATTGATTTGGGTTTAAGCGGTTATCTCACGGTGATTGGCATGTCTGTCTTGGCATCCATAGGTACGGCGGGTGTGCCAGGTGTAGGTTTGATTATGTTAGCCATGGTCTTTGCACAAGTTGGGTTACCCATTGAAGGCATTGCGCTGATTATGGGCGTGGATCGCCTATTGGATATGGTTCGAACTGCTGTGAATGTTACTGGTGATGCCACCATCACCACCATCGTTGCACGCAGCGAAAATAGCATTGATATGGATATATTTAACAATCCTGATGCAGGCAATATAAAAGAAGTACATTTGAGCGATACACAAACCTAATGAAAGCCGCACTGCAACGCATGATCAACGCCCATCACACTCAAACATATCTATATGGGTAAAATGTAAATATTTATCTATTTTTAATAAAAATATAATATATTTCTATATATTTTCACGCAGATTCAAGTAATCCTGTATTTTTTTACACACATCATCCAACCCTTGGTCACTGTATTGCTGTGCAGCCACCGCACCCCATACAGGGGCAGGCCACGCTGCATCGGTTTTGTAGCGTGCCACATGATGCACATGCAACTGTGGAACCATATTCCCCAAAGCTGCTACATTGATTTTATCTGGCTGAAATAGCTCAACAAGCACCCGCGAAACATGTGATGATTCCCGTATAAGAAGTTGCTGATCACCTTCACTCAACTGATATATTTCAGAAATATTCTCACGTTGTGGCACAAGAATAAGCCAAGGGTAATTGGCATCTGGCATCAAAAGCACAGCGCACAAGTCCAGCTTTCCAAGCACAATACAGTCTTTTTCTAATTGTTTATGTAATATCATGATGTTACCCACTCTCGATTAGCACGTATCACATCTTTTGGACGACCAATATCGAACCATTGACCACGATGCAACAAGCCTGCACAACGTTGTTCTTCCATCATTTTCCGCATCGGTTCCAACAATGAAAAAGAAGTATCAGCCGCATAATCTTTGAATACACAATCATGCCACACAGACACACCTGAAAAAGTATAACGCGGTTCGCCTTGCAAGCTTACAAGCCCATGTTTGATTGCAAAATCACCATTTGGGTGATGCACTGGATTTGCCACCAAAGCCAAAGCACAGCCACCTTCAGGACACCGCTTTGCCAAGCTTTGCACATTTACATCGGCCATCACATCAGCATTGTGTACCAATACGAGACCTTCTCCCGACAACACTTCTAAGGCTGTTCGTACACCACCACCAGAATCTAAAAGTTCAGTTTCTTGGCTAAAATGAATATTTATACCCCATTTCGAGCCATTTCCTAAATAATCCATCAATATATCAGCATGATGATGGGTGTTTATCGCAATATCTCGAATACCTTGCCCTACCAACTGCCGAATCACATGCACAATGGCTGCTTCATCCTGAATCTTCATCAATGCTTTGGGGCGATTACGTGTCATCCACTTCAAACGTGTTCCCAAACCTGCTGCCAAAATTACCACGCGATCAACTGTGTTCTCAACGTACAAGATACGCTCCTTCTGCCAAGTTTATCATATTCGCCAACATCGAATTGATAGGCGCAGCAACGCCAAGTCGCTTGCCTTGCGCTGCAATATAGCCATTCATCGCCGCAATCTCTGTCGGTTTCTTATGCGACATATCCTGCCACATACTGCTTTTCACCTCACCTGCTTCGCACGTCATCTGTATATGCTTCTCAATCATACGCGCATCAAGCTGAACCCCTATCGCAGAAGCAACAGTTATCACTTCTAACATCGCAGCTTTTACCCAAGCTACCATGTCAACATGCAAAGCCACATCACGAGCATAACGCTGGGTGAGTGCTGTGATAGCATTAAAACCACAATTCCAAAGCATTTTTTGCCACACAACTGCATGCATATCCTCCTCAACTTTGGCATCCACATCAGCTTTCTGCCAAGCACTCTGCAATGATAACAACACATCATCACCGCCTTTATGCCAAAGGCCAAAGCGGATATGACCTGCAGCTGAATGAATCACATGCCCCGCTTTTTCAATGCGTGCGCCAATAAATGCCGATGCCGCCAGCACATCATCCTTAGGGTAATATGCCGAAACCTGATCTGCGGCTTGCACACCATTTTGCAGCGTTAACCATGTTACATTTGGTTTCACAACATGTAATAATGATTGGCACATCGCATCAAGTTGCGTGGTTTTACAGCATAATAAAATCACATCACAATCTGCCAATACTCTCACATCATCACTGGCAGACACCGTAAAAATATTCTGCTTTCCACCACTTTCATACAACAAACCTGTACTTTGCAATGCTTGTAAATGTGCACCACGTGCTAAAAATACCACATCCAGTCCTGCGCGCTGTAGTGCTAAACCATAAAAACAACCAACTGCCCCTGCCCCTGCAACACCAATACGAATCTCTGCGTTCATCTTATCGCACCTCCTAGGAGTCTGTCGGACTTAGGCTCCTAGCCATCACACTTACGGAAAAATACTTCGTTTGCACGTTTATTTCGTGTTATGGTGCGACCACTTATCATTTAGTTAGGAGCCTCCATGCCAAGCAACGAACAAACCGAAGAACAGAAAAAAGCCTTGTTACGTCAAGATGCATTGGATTATCACCGTCTTCCTACACCTGGTAAAATCAGTGTTCGTGCTAGCAAAGCATGCATCACCCAACGCGATTTATCCCTCGCATACACACCTGGTGTGGCAGAGCCTTGCTTGGCGATTGAGAAAAATCCTGAATTGGCGGATGAATACACATCACGTGCCAACTTGGTCGGTGTGATTAGTAACGGCACGGCAGTTTTAGGCTTAGGAAACATTGGTGCATTGGCTGGCAAACCTGTGATGGAAGGCAAGGGTGTATTGTTCAAACGTTTTGCTGATATTGATGTGTTTGATTTGGAAGTTAATGAGCTTGACCCTATGGCTTTTGTGGAAACTGTTGCTCGCCTTGAACCCACCTTTGGCGGCATCAATTTAGAAGATATTAAAGCGCCTGAATGTTTTATTATCGAAGAAGAACTCAAAAAACGCATGAACATCCCTGTATTACATGATGATCAACATGGTACAGCAGTGATTATGGCTGCGGCATTTATTAATGCTTTGAAATTGCAGGGTAAAAACATCGAAGATGTGAAAATTGTTTGCTTAGGCGCTGGTGCGGCTGGTTTTGCATGTATGAAGCTTATTGAACAACTCGGTGCCAAACATGAACATATCTTCTTCCTTGATCGCAAAGGTGTTATTCACCACAACCGTGATGAAGAACTGCCACCGCATAAAGCCTATTTTGCCAATGGTGACAAAGCTCAAAGCCTTGAAGAGGCTATGGTCGGTGCTGATGTGTTTATTGGTGTATCACAAGGTAATATCGTCAAACCAGACATGTTACAAAGCATGGCAGAAAAACCCATTGTGTTCGCTATGGCAAACCCAAATCCAGAAATTGATTATGACTTAGCGATGCAAACACGCTCTGATTTAATTATGGGAAGCGGTCGCTCGGATCACCCCAACCAAGTCAACAACGTATTGGGTTTCCCATTTCTATTCCGTGGTGCGTTGGATGTACGAGCCACAACCTTTAATGAAGAAATGAAAATGGCTGCTGTTCATGCACTTGCCGAATTGGCACGTGAAGAAGTTCCTGCTTCTGTATTAAAGGTTTATGGTGAAAAAGAACTGCGCTTTGGCCCTAAATACATCCTACCCAAACCATTTGACCCTCGTTTGATTGAAGTTGTACCTGCTGCTGTTGCCAAAGCTGCAAGTGAGACTGGTGTCGCTCGCAAACCCATTGAAGACTATACCGCTTATGCTGAAAGCTTGGGGGATCGCATTGATCAATCACGCACATTTATGCGTATGATTATTGAGAAAGCCAAGCATCAGCCGCTTAAGTTGGTCTTACCTGAAGGCGATGATGAAACAGTCATCCGTGCTGCAACGATTATGCGCGACGAAGGTGTTGCCAAGCCAATTTTGATGGGTAACCCCGATACCATTAAAGCCCAGTTAAATGCTATGCACTTGAGTGCTGATGGCATTGAAATCTTGGATCCACATTTGGAAGATTCGCGTTTTGAAAGCCTTGCTGATGCTTGGTATTTTGATCGTAGGCGTCAAGGAACCTTACGCCAAGATGCAGCCAAGAATTTACGTCATGATCGTAATACCTTGGCAGCGATGATGGTGCGCCAAGGCTTTGCCGATGGCATGTTATCAGGGCGTACGGCGCATTATCCCGATGTGCTTCGTCCCGTCTTACAAGTCTTGGGACATGACAGCGCTACAGGTAAACGTCACCATGTTTACGGTATGTATATGATGGTCATGGAAGAACATGCTTATTTCATGGCTGACTGTACTGTAAATGTGGATATGAATGCGGAAGAATTGGCTGAATTGGCAGTGCTTACAGCAGAAACCACCGCTGCATTGGGCTGCGAAGCGCGCATTGCCATGCTTTCGTTCTCAAACTTTGGTAGTGCGCCTCATCCAGAAGCCAGCAAAGTGGCTGATGCTGTTCAAATTCTGCATCGTGACCACCCTGAACTAGCCGTAGAGGGTGAAATGCAGGCTGATACTGCCGTTAATCCAGATATTTTGGCACAATACCCTTTCTCTCATATCAAGGATGCTGCCAATGTATTGATTTTCCCTACCATGCAAGCTGGTAATATTGCATATAAATTACTCAAAGAGTTGGGCAAAGGCACCGCCATTGGTCCTATTCTTATTGGTCTTCCGCAACAAGTGCATGTGTTGCAAACTGGTGCCAGCGTGGATGATATTGTGAATATGGCAGCGATTGCATCGGCACGTGCAAATTAACAGGCAAATGTAAATAGCTTTATGGGAAAGAAGTTAGACACTTTTCTTGATGGTTCGCCCAAGTGCATGTACTAGGTTTATAGGATTTGTGACTGCCTGCTTAGGTGCAACTTTAGGCTTTATTATTGATTATGATCCAAATCAACCGCTCTCTTTTATGGCATTTGGCATTGTTCTTATCGGGGTATTGCTAGGGCTCATATCAGTAGCATGGGGTTACTTTACCATAATAAAATCGTAGCCCTACGGAGTACCAACGCAACGTAGTTTATAGCTATTTAAAAGCCAGTGAGAAACTAGCCTCTCGGCAAATATGTTGAAGGGTCTAAATCTTTTCCAAAACGGCGCACTTCAAAGTGCAAATGTGGACCTGTCGAACGTCCAACAGAACCTACACGTCCAATCAACTGATTGTATTCAACCTCATCACCAGCTTTTACAGCTGAGCTGGACAGATGCCCATAACGGGTACGGTAGCCATAACCATGATCAATCTCAATCAAATAGCCGTAACCTCGCATTTTACCTGCAAATACAACCACACCATGACTCGCTGCCAATACAGCAGCACCAAAACGATTTGCAATATCCACACCACGATGCATAGCACGTTTACCTGTAAATGGGTCAATACGCATACCATAATGCGAACTTAAATAGCCACCTTCAGTAGGCCATGCATGAGGGCGTGCCACACTTTCTTCTTGGTTACCTTGCAACACCATATCAATAGCAGATAACTGTGCATCCAAATGGGTCAGTTGTATATTCACATGTTGCATTTGCTCATCCAAGCCCAACACGGGAGTCTGTTGTTCAAGGCGCGGGCCACCCAATGCAGGTGCAACACCAAAATCAAATTCATTTTTATTTAACTTGGATACTTCAACCAAGCGTTCGCCGAGGGAATCCAGACGCAAAACGCTCGCCTGCATTTGACCAAGGTTACGTGCATAAACTGCCAATTTCTTCTTCTCTACATCCAACTTTGTTTGCATATCTTCATACGCATCATTTTGACGTTGACGCGCCACTTGCAGCATCTCTTGTGAATTGAGTAAACTTAATTGCATTTGTTTTGCCTGATAAACACTGTACGTGCCCCAAGCACCAAAAGACAATAGAGCCAAAACAGCACCTACAACATAAAGCAAGCTGCGCTGACTTACACGGTAAGTACGCACTTGCCCAGCATCTGGCACCAACATTAACGAAAAATATTTCAATTTATGCCCACTCCTTAGCCTACCCAAGGCGACTTTATAACATTTGCATGCTTTTCAGTCAAAACTTGGGTGACATTTATCACTCAAGACTTATGCTTTGCCACATGCAAGTATCCGATCAAATTTCCTTATCTATCGCGCGTCACGTCATACAGTTTATTTGGCAAATATCATTATCCGCCCATAATGATAAAATCATGGGGTTATTGGGTAGCCAAATCAAAGGGGAAATTGACAACGCAACACGCACACAACTGTGGCAAGTATCAGCTTTACCAACAGCCGAAGATGTAACGCATATCACACAAGGAAATATCAATAAACTCTCACAAACATGGCAAAATAAGCAAATATTTTTATCAGGTATTTATCAATGCGCTCGACCAACAATTAGCGCGATGCAGGCTACAGAAAGGCTTTTAAACCCATACTTTGAACAATACGATGGCATACCCTTCATTCATCTAAATACATCTTTTGATACCAAAGGCGTATTGGAATCTGAGGCATGGATTATACAAAATGAGCAAGCCATTCAAATTCCTATGCTGCTGATTGAAGATAGACAAGCAGCAACAAAAAGTTAGGTTTCTCACATGAGAATTTGTCATATTGGTTTAAACCATAAAACGGCACCTGTTGAGCTTCGTGAGCGTCTTGCTGTGCCAGAAAAAGATATTGCATCTATTTTACAAGCTCAAGTTGCCCTTCCCCCTATTCGTGAAGCTGCGCTTCTTTCAACCTGTAACCGCGTTGAAATGACCGTTGTTACCCATGATCCAGATGCTGCTATTGCACTGGTTCATGAATGGTTTGCCAGCACATCTGGTATGGATCTCGACCAAGTTTGTCCTCACCTTTATGCTCACACCACCGATGATGCGGTGAAACACCTATATGCTGTGGCATCTGGTTTGGATTCTTTGGTTCTCGGTGAGCCGCAAATTTTTGGCCAAGTGAAACAATCCTATGAACGGGCTTTGGCAGCCGGTACTGCAGGACACATTTTACACCGCTTATATCAATCAACCTTCTCCGCTGCCAAGCGTGCGCGCAGTGAAACCGCTATTGGCAAACAATCAGTCAATATCTCATCATGTGCAGTTGAGCTTGCCAAGCGTATTTTTGATGAATTAACAGGTAAAACAGTGTTACTTATCGGTGCTGGTGAAATGGCTGAATTAGCAGCACGGCACTTGCGTGCCAATGGTTGTAGCAATATTTTGGTTGCCAATCGCACGTTGGAACGCGCTCAAAATCTCGCTATTGAATTTGAAGGTCATGCTCTAACACTGGAGCAATTGCCCGAATACTTGGATGCTGCGGATATTATTATTTCCAGTACAGGTGCAAACACCTATGTATTGCTGCCAGAAGTGATGCAAGATGCCATGGAAAAACGCCGTGGTAAGCCAATGTTTCTCGTGGACATTGCCGTACCACGCGATATTGATCCACGTATTGCCGATATTCCAGGCGCATATGTTTATGATATTGATGATTTGCAACAAGTGGTTCAGGGCAACCGTGAAAATCGCGAAAAAGAATCCGAACAAGCACGCATTCTACTTGCTGAAGAAGAAAAATCCTTCTTATTATGGCTAAAATCGCTCGAGTCGGTACCACTTATTCGCAGTATTCAGCAGCAAAATGAATCCATTCGTCAAGATGAGTTGGTAAAAGCACAACGTTATTTAAAAGACTTATCACCCGAACAACATGAAGCCGTTGAACGCTTTAGTCGCTCATTAATGAAACGCTTTTTACATCCAAGCTTACGCAATTTAAAAACACTTCCCGAAGATATGGAAGGCGATTTGCTCATGGGTGCAGCACGTAAATTGTTCAATATTGAAATCAAGCCCGTCACAACTCAGAAGGAGTCCGATGAACACACGTCTGGATGATATTCTACATAAGCATGAAGAACTTACTATCATGCTGTCCGACCCTGAAGTTACATCTGATCCCAAACGTTATACTGAACTTTCGCGAGAATTTTCAGAAATTGAGCCTTTAGCTGAAAAAGCTGCGCATTATATGGGGCTACAACAGCAACTTGAAGATAATCAGGAATTGATCGCAGACGCTGATTGTGACCCTGAACTTAAAGACATTGCGCAAGAAGAAATTTTAGAACTTAAAAAAGCCATGACAGCATGTAATGAAGAGCTAACGCTCCTTCTTTTGCCCAAAGACCCCAATGATAACCGTAATATCATTTTAGAAGTACGTGCTGGCACAGGTGGTGATGAAGCAGCTCTTTTTGCAGCTGATTTATTTCGTATGTATAGCCGTTATGCTGAAATCAAAGGCTTTAAGGTTGAAATCTTATCCAGCAATGGCACTGGCATTGGTGGCTATAAAGAAGTTATCGCACAAATTACTGGTACCGGCGTGTATTCTAGCTTTAAATTTGAATCAGGAACCCATCGTGTGCAACGTATACCCAGCACCGAATCAGGTGGTCGCATTCATACATCCGCTTGTACTGTCGCCGTATTACCCGAAGCCAAAGAAGTGGATATTGACATTCGCCCCGATGATTTGCGCATTGATGTATACCGCGCCTCTGGTGCTGGTGGTCAGCATGTCAACAAAACCGAATCTGCTGTGCGCATCACCCATATTCCGACGGGTACCGTGGTGCAATGCCAAGATCAGGCAAGTCAGCATAAAAACAAAGCCCAAGCCATGAAGGTGTTACAAGCTAGAATCCTTGCCAAGAAACAAGAAACCGCCCATAACGAACGCGCAGAAACACGAAAAGATATGGTCGGCTCTGGTGATAGATCAGAACGCATTCGTACTTATAACTACCCACAAGGTCGCATGACCGACCATCGCATCAACTTAACATTGTATAAATTGGAACAAATCCTTAACGGCGAAATGGATGAGTTGGTGCAGGCACTGCAAGCACATCAGCAAGCGGAGTTACTTACCGCGCAACAAGGCTAATGACTACGCAACAAGCCATACATGATGCCATCAAACAATTACGCGATGCCGCATGCGAAACACCACGTTTGGATGCAGAAACACTTTTGATGCATGTATGGAATATTAGCCATACTCAGCTCATTATCAAAGCCCATGATGCTATTCCAAATGATATTCAATCTGCCTTTAACCATGCTATCGGTGAACGATGCAAGCGCATACCTGTCGCATATATCACGGAAAAAAAAGAATTTTGGTCGCGACAGTTTAAAGTCACCCCTGATGTGTTGATTCCACGCCCTGAAACCGAGCATTTAATCGAAGAGTTGCTCAAGCTCTACCCTGACACACAAGCCCCCTACCGCTTTGCCGACATTGGCACAGGCTCTGGCTGCATTGCCATCATCATGGCTTGCGAATATCCCAATGCAAGTGTGATTGCGACAGATATTTCCAAAAAATCACTCGCTATTGCCCAAACCAATGCAGAAAAACATGGTGTAGCAGAACGTATACAATTCAAATGTGATGATTTATATCAAGCCTTTGATCCAGATATGCCTAAACTTGATGCTATTATTTCCAACCCGCCTTATGTTAGCCAAGATGAAATGGGGCATATCGAAGCCGAGCTATATCATGAACCTTGTCATGCTCTCACCGATCAAGCTGACGGGCTAAGTCTACTCACTACCTTGCTAAAAGATGCTGCTCTTTGGCTCAAACCACAGGGATATTTATTGCTTGAAACAGGCTTATGTGGATTACCTAACATACCCGATAACATGCTTATGCTGCACACATACCACGATTTAGCAGGTCATTTGCGTGGTGGTGTTTACCAAACAACCAACGCATAACATTCATTTACCTTGGCTATAAACCTTGGTTGGTGAAGATCGTTTTGTATAGTTTTCAACCAATCTATTTTTCACGAATGGGTTTTTGTTCATAACAGCCCTAAACTCTTCTATCTGAACCTGAAGAATATCTGTCTCACTCACCGTAACAATATCGCCTATAATCGCACTTTCTTGAAATGCTGCCATATCAGCAACCATCTCCCCAGGCTTAATGGGTTCAAGCACATGGCTGTTCCCAGAAAAATCCTCTGCCACAATTCTCATAAGTCCCGAAATCATGATGCCTACCCAAGCTAGTTTTTCCTCCGCATGACAAACCACCGAAAAAGGGGGATAACGAACAATATTTGCATGCAATGCAAGGTCAGACTTTGCATCATCAGGAAGTTTTGCCAATGTTGTATTACTATTAATGGCTGTTAGTCGGCGACGAAACTCGCTTTCCTGACGAAGGTAATCCCCTACTTCAGGAAATTTAAGCAAACATAAAAGAACACGCCTTGATGATAGTTTAAGCACGCTGGCTTTCGTATTGGCTATGACACTTGCACTACGCGCTTTGCCCTCAAGAAAAGCCATTTCGCCAATAATATCACCCTCATTCAGCATATGAATAAGAACCGCATCAGCCTGTTTTTGATAGTTTACAAGCACAGCCAAATCACCATCAAGGACAATGTACATACTATCATCCGTATCACCTTGTCTTATAAGCAACTCATTTTCATCTAAATGAAGCTGCTTGGCATCTTTCATTAACATCTGGATGGCTTCAGGTTTAATCCCAGAAAGAAAAGGATTTATGGTTGAATGCCCCTCATCAACAAGAGATAAATTACGGCGTAAATTTTTCAATGATTCAGCGGAATGATTTTCACCATTTTTTTTATAAAGACTTTCCAACTGTCGCATGCGGTCAATGGCTTCACTTTCTTTTCCCAATTGCAATAGCAACTCTACCAAGCGGCGAAGGTATTTGG
>Ga0114934_10000589_pt1 | contig 23084 bp, 21 predicted proteins | sample 4SBtaG_2_FD_99695 | JGI IMG/M metagenome (GOLD analysis project Ga0114934, IMG submission 99695) | Deep subsurface microbial communities from Kolumbo volcano to uncover new lineages of life (NeLLi) - 4SBTROV10_white metaG | ecosystem: Environmental > Aquatic > Marine > Volcanic ...
ATTTCAGGATCAGGCATCGTAAAGAGAAGTTTTCTAGTAAGAAGATCCTCTTCCTCGGTACCTCTTCCTACAGTCTCTAATTTTTTAGTAATTTTTTCATTAATTTTATTAAAAAATTCTGCACCTAATCTTTCCATTAGTACTTCTCTAGAAAGAGGTATTCTAGTAGACCCAATAACATAGTCATCCAGTCTAGGAGTGACTCTGAATCCATACAAAGCCGCAATATAATTATTGAGTTCATAATTCACTGAAAGGACATTAGAGTTAGGAGTATTATGTTTAAAGAATATTCCTGGGTCCTTTACAGATAGAAGCTCAGCCAAGGCACTTTTAATAAAAATATCATCCGTTATCCCATCTTCCCCGAAAGAGGACCCTTTGCCTGTCTCTTCTCGGGAGAATTGATCAGGGAAAGTTGAAACAAAGCCATCAACGTAATCCTTATATAGTTTTCTCCACTCTTCTATTACCAAGGACCCTCTCTGTGTGGTCCCAGCCGGATAAGTATCTGCTATGTAACTTAAATGCGCTAGAGAAAAGTTAGAAGTCTTTGGGATATTATTAATTTTCAGAAAATAATTATCTAAATAAAGGACTTTTTTGATTTCCGACATTTTCCCGAAAACAAAAACAGACTTGTCACTAGCACTATCAGGAAGAATCTTGTGCTTTTTCCATAACCTTAAAATCTTTGTACTAGATTCTTCAAAAAAATCAAACCCGTCAGGCTCCCCCTCTACAGTCCGATCCTTTAGACCTGCATAAAATTTGAATAGGGGACTCATAATTTGAGTGACCACAGACTCATTCTCGTATTCGGGAGTCGCATTATAAGTCATCTCCATATAAAACCCTCCAGGATAAACCAGCCCATTGTTTACGGTTGAGGAGTTTTCAGAACTCCCAGGAATAAGATTGTTAAGAAAAGATGTAGCATCGTAATTCGAATTGGGCGTAGTAGAAGGGAGCCAACCAAAGGTTATCCCCAACTTAGACAGAAAGTTAGTTAAAGCCTTTACCATTGCTTTAAACTGAACCCTAGAATCTGGACTAGTCTTAGCAGTAACATTATTTGAAAAATAGTTCAGAAATCTCTTATTTAGGTTATAAGGAATAACAACTACAGCCTCATTCTCTGCCCTGTTAGCTACTCCTGCAATATAGTTTCTAATTAAATTTCTAATGTTACCATCTAATTTCCCAATGACTTCATCCTTGAGAGTCTTTAATAAATTATCATATAATCGTCGTTGCCACCAGAGGTCCTGCTGACGCTGGGAATCATTAGGTATATTCGAACGGAACTCTTTCCTCTGAGTGTGTGTTATACGCACATCCCTGCTTAAAACTTCATCAAACTTTTTTACTGCCCTCTCCTGACCCGAGATATCATCAAATCTCGAATTCCAAGCTTTTAAAGAATGAATGGAAGGTATAAAAACAGCTTCAAGAACCCTAGTATTAGCTTCAGTATGGACTAATCTTGCACCCACTAGCTCCATACTGTAAGGTCCAGACCAACCGTTGACAGCATCTCCAGAACCAAAAGCAAAATAATAGGTATAAGCCAATTTAAGTTGATATTCGGCATCAATTAGATTAGATTTAAAAATACCCCTCGTTGCTTGGTCCAGAAGTTCTTGCCCGTCCTTTCTTCTGTGTAGTCGCTCGATAGATTCTACTAATTTAAGGGAGGTTGCTGGGTTACCCAGTAACAGGAATTCGGTTAATTTAGAAGTTTCTAATAATCTAATCTTAGCTTCAAGAGGCTCTTCCCGGTTGTAGTTAAACTCAAAGGACTGTAAGGCTTGATTATCCAAAGGACTCGCTAGAAAACTTAAGGAAGATTCTTCCTCACTCAAAAATGCCATACGCTCACTTAGATTCGAAAACAGATTTCCTGCAAAAAATACTTTATTAATTGCAGTCTTAGACTTAGTTATGAAGATGCTTGGAGTGAGGGTATTAGCCATCAAATTAAGTCCACTATTTTAATCCTATCTCCTACATTTAACTGTTGGAAGGGGTCGGAAATGTCATTAGTCCAAAGGACTAACCAGTCCATTTCTGCGGCTCCGTAGAACAAATCAGCTATTAAATCTGCTCTATGCTCAAACCCAGGAGGAATAACTCCCACCCTTCCAGGCAAGGATCTTATTCGACGCAAATCTCTTTCAAAGTCCTTAGAAGTTAAAGAGGTTACCACTGGCCTATGTTTAAACTCTTTTCTGCTATAACCTAATTTTAAATGATTTCTATATAACATATGCTTTTAAAGTCCAATCCGAATTATAAAGATCTGATCGTACCATTGTAGGGATCGTTAGTGTTTCTTTCATAAATAGCTTCCCATCCCGCTAGATTATCCCCAGAGGTAAGACCCCCACATACGTAATCACTTAAGTCGCCAACACGATTTTCCTTTAGTTTCAAAGAAATATTAATTACATGAGGAGTGAGAGTCCCAACATCATATCCTGCATTTTCCACAATTTTTACATTATAGCTCTCCACTAAACACGGAATATTATTATACATTGGCCCATGGGTAAGTCTAACAGTTGGGGGACCATAAGCAGAATTTTTAGAATTATTTAATACGGTCCCTCTAATTAAGTTTAGCCAAAAATACAACAGATTTATAGTATCGTCGATGACTTTTGTGTTTAGTGATTCAACCGAAGCCTCAAGAGACTTTGTAAAAAAATCTGAAAACTCATCAAACGCAGGAGTATCCACAACATAGTTGATAAGGGATCTATAGTAATCCCTATGAATTTTAGCATGATTTACAGGGTCGCGCTCCATACGAACTTCGTTAGCGTCTAGTAGTCGTTCCGGCGTCATAATCCCATTCCCCATAGTATGTTCGTAAATATCAAATACGCCACCTATATTACTTTTACTAATATCACCAGGATCAAGCCAACGTAAATCCGACTCTGTTTTTAACGAAAACATCATTCTTTGCTTATCTTTATTATCAAAAAACAATTTAAAATTTTGTAGGAATCTACTGGCAAGGCCCTCTCTGGTGGTAATATGATACAAGTGTAATAAGTTTATATTAAACGATAAACTTATTTGCCTAGACTCGGCACCCATGTAGGAGAATAAGTTACCAGCCCTTCCTATAAGAGAATATTCATCATATCTTGCATTACCGGATTCTGATATAATAGGATTCTCTAGAAACGGGATTTGGGCTCTTAAAGTGCGCCCTTTTTCAGTAGGAAAGTCTAAAGAAAGATAAGATCTCTCTTCTAGTTTTCTTTTTACAAATTTATCATAAAAAAGTTCAGACTTCGTTTTCATTTTTACTTACCTCTCCCTCCAGGAATGATAGGGTCTACTGGAGCTAATTGTGGTTTTGGTGGTGGCTTATTTGCAAGTGCTTCTGTTGCATCTGCAATGCGCTCCAAAAGTGCTTTCATTTGTATCTCCGAGAACACTTGTGAGGTTTTGCCTCTAGTAGCCGCAGTAATAACACTAGTTGCCAGCTTTAACCCTGTATCCCTTTTAATTACAGCTGCTTTTTTCCGTGCAGCTTCCTCTTCAGCCAATTTCCTAGCTTTCTCTGCTTCTTCGGCAGACTTGTCGGTACTATTCCAAATATCGCTAAGGAAAGGGATCCCGAATTCCAGAAGGCCCCATATTGCACCTATAGGAGTTGCGACTTTGGCGAAGTTCAGCGCCATCGACCCCAAGCCACGGGCAACTCGACCGATAGGTTGCCCAAGTCCAGGTCCTACGGTTTTAGGTAGTGGTGAAGGGGCAGGTAGCATGGATTGTGGTATTCCCCGAGGGTGCAGGGGTGGCAAGTCTTGTGACCTTCTGGGAGTCATCTTAAGGGGGCCTCGACGCCCAGGGACTGCGAGCGGGAAAGTTCCGGCAGGGGCTTGGGTGAGGGACGTTCTGCCGGTTCCTAATCCTGGATATGACCTCTGGGCGAGGACAGGACTTTGTCTTGGATCGTGTTCCCTTAACCCAGCACCCAAACGCCCCTTAAGTGCCATACCCATTTGAATTGCCTTTATCGCAAGTGCGGTATGGAAGAACTTCTTAGTTAAATCTAGCATCTCAGGAGCCCACTGGTCGTAGAACCTATCAACACTTTCTTGCCTTGCTGCTAAGGTTGCCCTTTGGTCATCGGCAGATGCTTTAAGTTCATCCGTAGTTTGATTATTTTTCTTAAGAAGTTCTCCCAGAGCAAGCAAAGATTGTATTTGAGGACGACCAATAGTCTCAGCTAAGACCTGAGCCTGCATAGGTTGGTCCGAAAGCCTTTGCCGTATATCCTCAGAAGCATCTACGATCATTTGGAGATGTCTATCCCCAATCTCTGACCCGTCTCGAACTTCCGTAAACAATCCCTTTAACCCAAGCATTTCCTGTTTGGTAATCTCCATAGCGTCACCCATGGATAGAAGAACTCCAATTTGTTTTCTAGCCTCTTGCTTTCCTACTGTTGCACCCTCTAAAAGTACTCCTAACTTAGCTAAGTTACCTACAGCCTGAGGTCCATAAATTGTAAAGGATTCCAGTTGTGTGCCAAGGGATACTATACCCTCTAAAAGCTTATCCGATGTAATTCCATACTTTTTAGACGTATCTCTCGTAACCCTCATTAAATCGGATACTGCTTCGGAGTCCTCATCAATAAAGGTAGTTAATAGCTGCATTGCATTGATTAAGCTTCTAGTGTCTTGACCAGTTATAAGTAAATCATCGGCCAAGCTATCCATTGCAATATTATTGGATCTTACACCTTCCTGCCATGCATCAATCATAAATTGGGTAGATTTATTATAAGATACTGAAAAGGAATCTAGCCTTTCACTGTTTTCCTCTAAGAACCCAGTTAACTTAATAAAATTCCCAGCAGATTGTTGTTCAATCCTACTAAGCTTAGTAGTAGCGTCAGTAAATTTCCCAATAAAATCAATATTACTTGCAATCTTAGTATGGAGATTAATTATACCAAACCTAAGCATATCCAAAGCTGTATTGGTGCCATCGAGAGCCTTGGAAAACTCTTTCCCCATTATTTGTTGGGCAACTGTAAGCTCTCTGACTGCTAATAGTGCTTGATTGTCTTCCTGTCCATTCGCCATTAATATGTCCTAAGATTACCTCTAGATGTATCTAATGATACAGTAATAATATCGCTCATATACCCAACTTTAAATGTTCTAAAGTTATGAGATTTAACAAATCCTCGAATTGTTGGTAAATTTCTATAGTCAGAAACATAATCGTTGTTGTATAAATTATTTACAAGAATAGTGAACATTCCCTCACTTAATCCTTCAAGAAGAACTACATTCATTAAAACTGATCTAGAGGATAGAAATATGCCACTGGACGTTCGCCTTGATGCAACAACCACTCCAAGTCTTAAGGATCCCATATACCCGAATTGGATAACATCCCCAGGTCTAAGACCAAGGTAGGAGGTCTCTCTACCCCTAAAGCTGTATCCAGAAAGCTTCTCTTGATTCTCTGTACTTAACCTACGGACCATTGCAACTCAGTTGTAATTTCATACTTTTATTTCCAATATAGCAAATAGTTACCTATTACATATTTATAGATATATGAATACCTTAGAGGAAGACTTAATTGAGATTATTGACCTACTGAACTTCACATTCTCCAGTAGTTTCACTGAAAAATGGAGCTTCAAGTATGGAAGAAGGCTACCTAAGCTGCTACAAATGAGACTGCTTAAATGTTTAGACTCAAGGAAGCCCTTAAAGCTGCAAGCACTACACAAATTTTTAGTAGTGGACTCCGGGTTCAGCCCAGAAGTTATAGAAAACTTTTTATTGGACATAGATTACGAGATCTACTCTCCAATAATCTCAGGTAGGTTAAACCAAATTAACCAGACTTATTAAGTTGATCTTTGAGGACTCTTTGCTCATCGAGCCTCTTGCATACTACATCCTCTGAGTGGAACCTAGGGCAGGCTTCCTTATACTCACACCAGTCGCAGAAGACATTTTCTTGCGCCCAGAATTCGTCTTTCTTTTTCTTACGAATTCGCCAGACCTTATCAAGCTGTCCCTTCTTCCACATCTCCACCTGGAATCTAGAGAACTTGACTGATACAAAATTCCCAGTAACCGGATAGTAGTGGGCGCAGTAAATCTTCTCAAAAGGAACATCGTATAGCTTGTGGATAGCCCAGGCGTATCCCTTTAACTGATTATCGTCCATAAGAGTTTTCTTCTTCTTTTCTCTTTTGGATGTTTTGTAGTCAATAATAAGGTATCCACCATCAGTCCCCTTCACCACCCGGTCAATTACCCCCACAAACTTAATATCATTCTTCTCGTCTAGGGGTATACTAATTAGTTGCTCGGCGGATACCGTCTCCCCAAGATTCTGATTCCATACTAAAAAGTTTTCAAGACAGCACTTCATTCTGTCATTTTCACGAAAAGGAACCTTATAGGTGGATCTCTCTTGTTCTGCTATTTTTAGTAAAGACTTAATATCCTTCTCTTGGAAGCCAATTTCAAAGATCTTGTGAATGAAGCTGCCGAAGTTCAAAGCGTCTTCATTCTTGCTGCCGAATCCTGGCAACCTTTCTATATATCTCAGCTTGTATTTCCATAGGCACTGGTCTATGATGTCACTGCGAGAGGCACTAATATTATTTATAAACATGACGACTAATTTTATTAGAAAATATTGCTTGAGCAGGTTCTCGACTAATTATAGACTTCAGAGCGACGACATTGAACTAGTAGTTCCATCATTATTCATAAATAACGACTACAAGAGACATATGTCCATCAACCTAGAAACTGGGTTGTGGAGGTGTTTCAAGTCTGGGGAAGTAGGTAACTTCGTAAAGCTGTATGCTTTACTGGAGAAGTGCTCCTACCAAGAAGCTTATGAGAAGTTTATCTTTGAAGACTTCATCGCAGGGGGTAAGAACCGAAAGACTAAATCCCTAGAGAGCTTTAACCCTAATAAAATAGAATCAGATTTAGAGGAAGCTAAAGACTTTGAAGTTGTCGAAGATCATCCATTCGTGGTTAGTAGGCTCCTCTCAGGATTCACGTTCTATTTAGCTAAAAGAGGCAAATACTCAGGGAGACTGATCATCCCTTTCATGAACAGAAAAGGTAAGATGTTTTACTTTCAAGGTAGATCCCTAAACGGAGATATGCCAAAGTATCTTAACTGTAAGAACCTGAAATCCTCCCAAGTCCTATACCCCTTCGATTATGGGTCCTACGAGCCTCTGTACGTCACTGAGGGGGTCTTTGATTGCCTAAGCCTACAAGCAGTAGGGCTAAATGCTACGACCACTCTCAGCTGTTTTACGAGCCGTGAACAGATGCTCCAACTCAGCCAATATCAGGGACCTCTTGTGTGTGCTTTCGATAACGATGAAGCCGGAATGGAGGGACGTAAAAAGTTTATGAGGCTAGCTCACTGGGCGGCTAGAGACGATCTCATGACCGTGGTCCCACCAAAGAAATTCAAGGACTGGAATGAAGTCCTAATAAGAGAAGGCCCAGACTACCTGTTAGGGGTGGGCAGAGGATTAGATAGCCTGAACCCTCTCAGCTTAGAATTTCTAACGTATCAAAAAAGCAAACTCATTTGATACAACAGTTTGATTTAAAGCTTCAAACTTCAGTCTAGCAACGTAGGTGCCAGTCATTGCCCCTAAACTTCCGTCCAACAATCTTGGATGGGTCTTCAATAGGTTTGTATCAAAATTAAATATAACCGTATTTTCAGAAGTTACGTCTATTAACCCAGAGGTTTCCGTGTAACCGGAAACTTCCACCCTCGCACCAAGGTTTCTATCTACATTCTTTTTGTAGATCTCGATCATTGGGTTAGTGACCAGAGATTGTTTGAACAAGTTCACTATTGACCGGTCTATATTTACATTCTCGATTGTGAACTCATTAGTGAACTTAAGATCAACTTTTGAACCTAAAACTACAAAGTTGTTATCCAACCTAGTAGCTACTCTGAACAGTAAGGGCTCAGTTACACCGAAGAATCTGTCTTCAGTTAAAGTAAACTCATTTACAATTGTGTCGAGATCCGACCCCGCGACCCTCTCAACAGTCCAAACATCAATATAATCCCCTGTTGATGAGACAGTGTTATACACCCTCGTTAAAACATCGGGAACTGCGGAAAGGTTAAACTGACCACTTGGGGTAAGTGTGGGGGAGTTCAGAACTACAGCAAATTTACCTTGAGAAAGCCTATAGATCCCCGATGCATCATCAATATTGTAGTTTGTGGGGTTAAAAGCTTCCTCAATAGTTGCGCCCGTCTTCACTATTGCTGCACTATTCGAAAAGTGCATCATTATATTCCCCGACGCTGTGGACCTTAACTCTCCATCCGAATTTATTACGGAGTTTGGACTTTGATTATCTGAAGCCGCAAAAATGGAGACGCCACTGACAGCATAGGGGTCAGTATACTGACCATCATTAATAAAGTATAAAAGTAAAGCTGTTGGGCCTAGAACTGTGGGTCTCTCAAATCTAGTGGTTACGGGATTGCCATTGATTTTCATTTTGAAGATCTTCCATTCTTTTCATATCTTCCGCATAGAATTTCAAGAAAGACATCCTTTCTTGCTTTTTCATTCTTTTAACGTCAGAATATGAAAAGCCAACTTTATGTATTAATATGTAGGCTTGATAAAGAAGTTCATCCAGGGATAAAGACTCTATCAGCTCACTGAAAAAAAATCAGCACCAAATGGGATCTGCATCATAGTAGTTTCGCCGCAAGACGGACATTCGAACAGAAACCTGGGGTCAATACCAAATTCATTTAAAGAGATTTCTTTAGCAAGAGTCTTTAAATCCCTAATATGCATTCTCTTTAAAGCCTTTGAAATAAACACAGGATCCTCATTGCCGTCCAGGGATACAACAAATCTGTACAAGTTGTTACTCGCTAACTCTATGTCTTCAATGAAAGACTCCTCATGAACCCTAGGGAACCGAACTTTAGCCTCCACTTTAAGCATCGGGAGATCGACTAGTCTAGGGTCCTCTAGGGACTCAGGAACGTATCTCACATTCAGGTGGTCCCCTATATCCAAAGTAGATTTAATCTCTGTGCTACAGGCGGGGCACGCTATGTCAAAGTCATATTCCGATCCATAGGAAGCTTCCCTAACCTTTGTTAAAAGATAAAACTTATCCATTAACACCAAGTCATGTATATCCACACCCTCAACGCACTTCTCTAAAAGCTTATTAATTATGGAACTTCCTTTGCCTTTAGAATTTAAAATCTTCTCTTCTTCATAAAAAGAAAGCGGAGATACTGTTACTTTGGAAACATCCTTATAGAATTTTCCTCTAGAAGGTAAATCAACTTCAATATCCTCGTCTTTGGGCATACTAGAAAATAAAGCCTCCAAAGCTTTATCCCTTGCCGCTCCCACATCCTTACCCATCCCCTTAAGTTCGCTCATAAATAAGTCCTATTATATGTTATAAGGTATTATAGTCTATGAAAATAACAGTGGGGTGTTTAACTTCCTACCTGGAAACCGATAACCCTAAAATACTAGGAGGGTTAAGGGATAAGTATGCTTTCCCTATACCGGGACATCAATATGCCCCCTCTTACCGATCTCGAAGATGGGATGGTAAAAAAAGATATTTTGGCCTCAACGGTAAGTTCAGAACTGGAATATTAAGCAGAATATTAAAGGACTTGGAAACAATTGGAGTAGATCTTGAAAAAGATTTAGAAATAAAGTATAAGGATCCTCCCCCTTTAGATGTTCCAGTAAAAGAGATACCTGGATTCAAGTATAGAGATTATCAAAAAGATGCAATAGATTATTGTCTCAAAAAGAGAAATGCAATCGTGGATTCTCCTACTGGATCTGGGAAAACTCTTATCATGGCGGGAGTTGTAGCGTCAATGCTTTCTAACATCCCCGAAACAGTATGCGTAATATTGTTTAGAGAGAAAGGAATCCTTAATCAAACATTAAAATTCTTTCAAAAATGTGGTATTCCCAATCTAGGGTTTAACTCTGGGGACGGGTATCAGCACGGGAACATAATGTTATCCACAGTCCAAAGCATAGAGAAGATCCTGGATACCCATCTAGAAGAAGCAGAAATCCTAATGGTAGACGAAGCACATCAGTTCTGTAAGGGAGAAACTACCATTGCCGCTATAGAAAGCTTCCCTAACGCTATGTATAGGCTAGCTTTTACTGCAACACCTCCTAGGGAAAATGCTAAGGATATAAACGCTAGAATGGTTTTGGAGGGGGCATTTGGTCCTGTATACACAACTAGGACTGCTGAAGAACTCGTGGAGGATGGAAGTTTAGCTAAACCCATAATTCAAATCGTAGATAACCCTCCAGTATCCTCAGTAGAGGAAGGACTTAGTTACCAAGAGATTTATGAAGAATATATCGTAAACTGCGATACTAGGAATGATAAAATAAAGGATATTGTAACTAAAGTGTATCAAAACAATCCCAACGCAAAAATACTAATACTGGTTAAGAACCTTCTCCATATTGAAAATTTACAATCAAGAATAAGAAATTGCTACACTATAGAAGGAAAAGACGAAATCGGAAGTAGATATGAAGTTATTAGAGATTTCGTGGACAACAAAAAGCCAGCAACTATTATTGGTACGAACGTCATGCAAACCGGGATTAGCATTAATGAGATAACCCACATGATAAATGCAAGAGGGTTGTCAGGAGAAGTTCCTACCCTGCAAGGTCTGGGTCGTGGTATTAGGAAGTCTGAGGGAAAGGATAAAATGTATTTTTACGATTTCTACGACCGAATCCCCTACTTAGAGGGACATTCTAAAGCTAGGATAAGGCACTACAAAAGATTAAAATTTGAGGTAAACAATGTCAAACTCTGAAATTATAACAAAAGAAGCCCAAGTGGATACAATTAATAAAATCACAAAAGATCAGCTGAACATGATTGATGCCTGTGTAGACTCTCTAACCACAATGAAAAAAGAGGCTAAAATCACAGAAAGGACTCTCAGAGATCTTACAAGCACTCTTAGAGAGCTAGACTCACTTAGAGAGCTTTTCTATACTAGAATCTTTAACTCTCTAAAAAGAGGAGATATGATTCTGGATTAGACTCCGTCTGGAATCTGGTAAATTTCAATAGAGTCCAAAGTGCAATTAGCAGTTTCAATACTAGTTACCCACTGAACCTGGAAGTCCACTACAATATCGCTTGTCGTAGACTCCGTAGCAGATCCCCACATCATACCATCTTTGTAAGTGCTTCCCATATTGCCATATCCGGCAGTCGCTGCTGTCGAGGTCCCAGATTTGAATTTATAGAAAATCTTCTCGGCGGAAGATCCAGTTTTAATAATATCAATGTCGGCTCGCCAACTGTATTCATTTGAATTATTTTGGTAAGTAGTTCCAGATTGAAGCTTTACAGCACCGTTTAAAGCAATGGCAGTATTAAATGTTTGATTACCCCCAGAATTTTGAGTAAGCCTTCCAAGCATGTTTATTCTTACATCCTTGTTAGTTAAGAGTCCTGCCGGAATTCTGTAGCTATACAAACTATTAAGTGTTGTATTTTCTGCCCCCGAACTCACAGATCCACCTCTCGCCCTGTGAATTAGCATTGGAGTCTTTTCTATCGCTGACACGACAAGACCCGCAGCACCATTATCTATATTAAACGAATCCGTAGTAGCGTTCCATCTGACAAAAGCCCCATCTTCTATTGAATCATTTGTGAAGTTGTATGACTCAAAATCTTTGTTGGAAGAGACATACATATACTGAGAAACGAAATCCGTAGACGATGTTCCTGAGGCATAAAGCCAAGTCCCTGAAGGTATACCACCTTTCCCCGTCCCCTCTTTTAAAGATACATATTTACTAAAATCTAAAATCTTAGTAGTGCCTGGGGCACCAGGACAGCTTGCGGCTCCGGTCGCACCGGGAAGGGAAGGATCACAATCGTAACTATAAGTCGTTGCCATCCCCTGAACTATGGTTCCTATAAATTTTCCTCGGTTTGCATCCCACGTAACAAGAGTTCCATCAGTTGCAGTTACACTTTCCCCGGATACGTCACGTAGCGTTTGAAGCTGACCGTGCTCGGCTACGACAGCAGATACTGGGGTTCCCGAAGGGCCTATAGATCCCCCTACGTCAGTAAAATACAATACTGTGCCAGATACTCCTGAAACACTTGAAGCCGCACTTGCATTGGTAGTCGTGACAACAGAACGTGCAGCTATGTCACCATCTAAAAAACTATCAACTGATGTAGAAATATCTATAAGTGAAGGAGTACCATCAGATGCAAGTTTAATAAGGCCGGGACCTGCTTGGGACGTTAATTGCTTGGAGGCATTAGTTTTAACAATCTGATTTGCCGTGAGACCTTCTACTATCGCATTTTGAAAAGTTTGAGTACCAGTTGAAAAAGTATTAGCAGCACTGACTGAGGCATAACCAAGCTCGGCGCGACTCAAGGCAACCCAAGCACTCTCACCAGCCGCATAACCAAGGACATCGACAGCGGCAGGGCTGGGTGGGACAGGGATTCCCGCCTGAGCTATAGTGGAAGGTGCCCAACAAGTTCCACTCCAAGCTAATACTTCTCCGTCAGATGGATTTTGAAACGCTCCCGAATCTTTACTTATGCACGTATCGGTAGCATCACTTACGGAGGTACTACCTCCTGCACCACCCCCGACAAGAAGTGAGGAAGGTGCCCAACAGGTGCCACTCCATACTAAAGCTTTCCCTGTAGTTGGAAGATGAAAACTCCCAGGAGCGGATTGAATGCACGTATCCGGTAACCCACTTAAAGTAGGATTCGTTGCATCGGGAAGATTTTGATACGTAGTGGCACTTATAGTAACCGAGCTAAGGTTCGTCAAGGTTACTGAGCTTAATTCAACAAAGGCTTTTGCTTGATTCCTAGCGTCATATCCTATGCCTAATGGGGATCCACTTGTAACGTAATGAGACATAGGTTACCTACTTTTACCGCTTGTATCTCTCTGGGTCTTCGTCTTCCTCTTCGTCGTCTTCCTCTTCATCCTCGTCATCGAGGTAGTCTTCTTCTTCATCCTCTAATTCTTCTTCCTCTCCCTCAGTGCTTAACCCCGCTAGGAGATCCTCCATTTTTGCTAGAAGGGCTGTGAGATCATCCTGATCTATCTCTTCTGGCTCTCCTTCCTCTGCTGGGAGGTCTTCGTCGTCGGATTCTTCGTCGGGAAGCATATCCTCTGGTGCTTCTTCACCGTCCATTTGAGCATCCTCTTCCTCTTGGGCGACTTCATCCTGAACCTCGTCGGCTGCCGCTTCTGCATCCATTGCAGAGACTTCTGAGTCACTGTCCATAGGATCGGGGGAGCCTAATGGGTCCTGGGGCTCCTCTTCGTAAGCTGCCTCAGGGGCTTCTTCGGGTGGCATTTCGTCAGGGGAGGGTTCGGGCATCATTCCTTCCTCAGGTGATCCCATTGCTCCTTCCATATCCTCCTGATGGGTCTCGGCAGTATCGGCTACCTTCGCTACAGCAGGGACTAGCATCTTTAAGACCTGACCAATCTTACCTAAATCGTCAGCTACCTTGTTGAAATCCATATAATCCATTAAACTTGCTTCATTAAGAGATTGAGCACCTCCTGCCTCAATAAACAACTCAGACAAGAAATCAGCAAGATCAATAGCTTCTGACCCATTCTTTAAAGCTAATGAATTAGCAAACTCTACTAAAGTCTTCCTAACAATTGAGTTCTTCGGGGCCTGCTTGGCGATAGCCAGCATTATCTCCGATTCCGTCACAAGAAGGGTTTTGAATGTGGGAACCTCACTAAGCTTCCGAACATCAATACCGTATTTTTCGTTAAGAATACTTAGGACATACTTCTTAACCGGCTTCTTCATTTCATAGATTAGACCGGCAAAGGCAGCAACATCAGTATGCTTAATCTTAACTTCGTTCATGGACAACGAGTTACGAAGAAGGTTAGTAAGTTGCTTCTTTGTTGATAAAGCGAAATAGGGGACCTTGGTTACTATGGTAGCAACTTGCTGCCGGATCTTACCTTCTCCACTTTCGTAGACCATTGAAGCTAAGTCTAGGATGTCTGGGTTATCCACCCAGATCGTGTCAAAGTTTTCCTTGGCCTCTAGAAGCTCCTTTTGTATTAGCTCCTTACGGCACAAATGTTCATAAAGACTTGTCCTACCAGTGGTTTGGACCTTGAATTCCTTATCCTCACTAAGCTGCTTGATGGTTACCTTGGGCAAATCAAAAGAGGTCGAAACCAGGGTTGCCAGCTTCATCCCATTTCTAATACTTGCCATCCCAAGGATGTCCTTATTCTCCTTCAAAAGATCCACAATCTGATCCTTTATCTCGTTAACCCGGATAAACTCATCCGATGAGACAATCTTAGTCTGATTCCCAAACCTTTCGGTCTTCTCATGTAAACGAGTCTTAATTCTTTCGTAGGCAAGTTTAGTTTCAAACATCGAGATTATTTGATCAAACGAGCCTTCGGCTTGTTGGTAGTCGTCTTCCAGGAGATTAGACAGCATACTCATTACCTTCTTATCCGTAAGGGACTCATATGCTTTCCTATCCTCTAAAATTGAGCTATCCTCAACAACAATTTTAGACAGCTTTAGAGTTGGCTTAAATGAATACTTTCCGCTAATTACGGATCCACTTTCAGTCAAATAGGTAGCAACACCATCTTCAACATAGAATAGTTCTACATTTTCCCTTAGAGTACGAGCCAAATAATCCCCGATCTTGATCAGGTTACTAAACTCTTTACCACGATATTCAATTAAGTTAGTTAACATGACTAATATACTTTATCAAAATTATTTAGACCACTATTAGTAGGCATCTTTATTAAAATGGTTATTGCTGCTCCATTTCCTCTAGAACTTCTAATAACTCATCATCACAGTCTGCTTCGACTGCGAGTTTCTTCATTAAACTAAAATCAATGGATTCCATTTGAGTTGGAGGAAGGTTCTCATCAGACTCCATACTCATTCCAGGGGTGGCCTCTCCTGCTGGCTCAGGAGGTGGGGGTGCGCCCATAGGAGGGGCTCCTCCCATCATTGCGGCTTGTTGATCCATACCCGTTTCTTTCATTTCCTTATCAAGTTGGTCCTTAATTTCCTCAATTTCATGATCCGACAACCGATAGTAGTCTTTGTAGATCTTATCCTTAGGGAAAATACCCAGTTGTAGGATCTGCATTACTACTTGCGTCTTAGCTAGATCAATATCCAATTGCCTCTTTAAGGCCATATCCGAAGGGGCTGGTAACTTAATCTTTAGCTCATTCACCAAAACTTTGGGGAACCCTTTAAGCAGCAAGTGCCTCTTGGCGATTGTCTCCAATCCAATCTCTAAAGACTTTTGAATCCTAGTAATAACTCTTGCAAACTTTACGTCTAATTGGGATAAATTAGCTTTGCGATCAGGAGCTTGATCCTTCTCTACGATGTAGTCCTTAGGAATTTTAAGAGCAGCTAAGAGCTTGTCTCTAAAGTATTTTACGTCGTCAACCTCCCCAAGGTTCTCTGCTCCCTTTAGGGTATCAATTTTAGTGCCAGACCCTTTACCATTTATAGCAATATAAAAATCTTCATCAGCAGCTAAAGCGTTGAAGTTTTCTTCAATGTTCCCTGATTGAGCGTTATAGCTCTTTCTTTTCTTGAACTTATCCATTTGCTTCTTAATATGCATTTCAGCCTTAGAAGCGGGTAAGGAACCAGTATCAATGTAGAAAATACGTCTCTCAGGGGCACGAACAAGACGATAGATAAGCATTGCATCTTCCATCATCTTCAAACTCTTATAGGTTACCCTTGCAGCATTAGCAATTGATTTACCATAGGGGTAATGAGTTGGGTCTGAAGTGTGTAGCCTAAAGTGGACAATCTGGCCTGGGTCTAGGTTAATCATCTGACTATCGTCTAAATCGGGGCCAATGGAACCATAAGTCGTCCAATCGTTCTTCTTTGGAATTTCCTGTAAAAATTGCTTTAGGTAGCCAAACTCATCTTCAACCCTAAAAATATAGTTTGGATTTAGAATCTTGATCCTTTGGATACCCTTCTTGATATGGTTCAGATCTACAATTGTCTCTAAGAAAATGTCCCCATACTTTACAGTGTTCCTGCCGATGTCCCAAAGATATCTCCCTAAGTTTATCTCACCGAACATATTTTCAACTTCATCTTTCACGAGCTTATCTTCGGTAACAAGCTCCCAGGGAGTCCCATCCACATTTTCTTGAGTGCAATCGTCTGAGTAGATATCAAATGCCGATGAAATCTCAGGATACCCATCCATATCCTCGTATTCTTTGTATCTCTTCTTACGGTCATACTCTACTTGAGGGAGGATGGGGTAAAAAGTTTTTTCATGTCCAAACTCAGAAGGTATCTTAATAACCTGATTAGACTGGACAGAATCGCCTTGAAGGGGCTTTGGTGCGGCAACTTTCTTCCTGGAGACGGGATCTATGTATTGGTCATCCCTTACGTCTTCTGCATTTCTTGCAAAAAACTTTCTAAAGAACCTTCCAATCAACCCATAAGTTTTATTATAGGGTGCTTGCGGGTCCGCAAATTGAGTGAAACCTTCTGCGCCTTCTCTTATCTTCCTAGTAGCCATTCAATATTCTCTTCAGTGAGACCTTGTGTGGATGTCTGCACCTTATATTTATATGCGTTTTGTATAGCTGGGGGAATAAGATATTCATTATCTGCACTCTTTTCTATGAAGGCATTACCCCTTAAGTTGTTAAAAACATTGATTGCAGTGGCAAAGGACATAATTAAATCATCATGACAGTTAGTATCTGCCTCTATTTTACCTGTGTCTGGGTCGATAATGAAGGTTAAAAGCTCATTAACCAATCTATCGGAATTGATTAAAACTTTACCTGCCCTAATATTGTGCTCCATGTCAGCAAGTAAGTTCTCTTTATTTTTTTGAGTAATCATAATTCCAATGTCTCGCTTATCATCCATGACCAGATTTTCATACTCATGTTCCTGTTGTAAGAAATAAATTAAGTTATTACCAATACCATTCCTTTCAGGACACACAAACGCTGTGTTGTATAGTCTTGCTTCATCGGTAATAACTCTAGCAAAGTCATTAATTGGAGTCCTATTGGAATAAAACTCAGCAACCTGCCTCCCATTATAGATGTCTATGATATGAAATGCTGAATAGTCTCTATCCCGACCTATAGAGGGGTCGGCAGCAAGCACATACTCATGATTGGGTTGAGGATCCTCCCAAATACGCATTCGATTGTTATATTTTATCCAATAATCCTTATTACAATTTTCCTTTAAAGATCTAAGAATCTCCCCCTCAATATAGGTCTCGCCAGTTCCAAGGAAACTAGCCTCATATTCCTGCAACCACTCCTTGTAGCTGTGTTTCCTTCTGGTTTGATTTTCCCAGTTATCAACTAAAATTGGAGGACTGCATTCCTCCATCTGCTCATACAGCCATTCGAACCCTTCATGCCTTTTATACTCTGGGTGTTCCTTCCATTTAATGTCAATCGGATGAAACCCATTTGACCCTTCAACAGCTTGAGTATACATTTTATGGAACCAGTTACCGATACCATTCACAGTAGAAAGACATACAACCCGTCCACCAGTTGAGGTTGTAGGACCAACAGCAGCCCAAATTGTGTCAATATGTTCAATGAAAGCAGCCTCATCTAAAATTAATAGTGAGGCCGATATTGATCGCCCAGACTGCTTACCAGAAGCTTTTGACTGAATTGAAGACCCATTTTCGAAAGCAAGGGTATGATCGTTGTCTCTGGTTGTCTTTGGCCTCATCCAACTAGGAAGTTCCTCATACATAATTTTAATTCTAGAAACAACTTCTTTCGCTTCAGCGTCACCCTTCGATAGGATAGCAACTCTCTTATTTGTACCAAATATGCAAAAATGCAAGGCATACGCAGCCATAAGGGTTGTGCATCCAGCCTGTCTAAACTTTCGAAGAATAGTAAGTCTGTAGTCTTGAAATTCATCTAGGATACGTGATTGGAAAGGGTAAAGTTTAAAGTTAACTAAACCCCGCATCGGGTGAACAACTTTAATGTAGTTGTTCGTAAAATATTCGCAGGATCTAGAACATTTTCTAAATTCTTTCGCAATCCGTTCCAGCTCTTGGCTATCATTATTCATATTATATAAATGATTTATTTTTCCGTTTGTAGCAGAAAGAGTAAACAACCAGCAAGTCTAGAGAAACTAGTAAATTGGTGTGATACTCAAGAATACACTAAAATCAATATAGCTTATGACTCCATATCTATTTATGAAGGACATAAATCCAATATTGAATACTTTGAACAATTTAAAATACAAGATGATGATATTATAGTAATGTGCCATGATGACATTGAAATACTATCAACACCAAAGAAATTAAAAAAGTATTTAGAGGTGGCAAAGAGACCCAGAGTAGGGTTTGTGGGTGTGGCAGGAGCTTGTAGATTTGAGTCTGACGGTGCATGGTGGAATGCAAGAAAAAAGGGAAATGCCAGAGGATTTGTGTTTCAGGGGATAGACTCAACTACAATGGTGCCAAATTACTTTGGACAATCAGGTCAAGTGACGGTTCTAGATGGGTGTTTCCTAGCAATAACTTATGAAAATCTAAAGAAGATTGGGCTGGACGAACCAGCATACTTAAAAACAGGGTGGGACTACTACGACATCCACCTCACAATGAAAGCGCATTTGAGTGGACTTTCTAACTACGTTGTGCCTATAATCGTCATGCATGAATCGTCAGGGCAAATGCGAAACGGATGGTATGAAGCAAAAGCAAACTTCATGATGCACCACAATAGGGACATACCATGTTGGGTGCCGACAGATAGGACTCATGGGTTACCGTAATGCAATACTTAATTAACACACTTATCTGGATTCTTGGAGTATACGGAATGGCAACCATCCTAGTTCACTCCCAAATAGCACACCCCCTAAGAGAGCGTCTATCTTACTCGTCCAGAGAATATGACGAACATGGAAATCTAACATCGGCAAACTATAGAAAAGGCTTTATCGGGTTCCTAGGGAAATTGATACATTGCATCCTCTGTACAGGATTTTGGGTGGGTATACTATGGGGCCAATGCTACTGGAGTCCACTAGAGAACCTAAACCCCCATTGGGCAGTAACAGTGTTGTTTACAGGTTGCCTAGGGGGCGCAACAACATGGCTAATATACCTCAAGGTCTACCCTGCAATGCAAGGTAAATGAGGGTAGTCAGCACCCGCCAGCGCAGTGTGTGACTGGTCTTATACCGAATTTTAAGGATAGTAACATAAAAGATACCCTGCAATTATGTAGCCGCTTGTAGGATATTTTTCTAAGAAATCAAATTTTTGTGTCTCTGTAGTAAATATATTTGGAGATTCATTATGAGGATATTTCCTAGGAGGCTCAGAGACAAACTACAGTCTCTTGAGAGTTCGATCTCATGGTTGATGACTATGACAGATTCAACAGCCATGAAGTGGGGTATGCCAAACTCTGAAGTTAAAATTTTAGGGGAGAGAGTAAATTTAATGTCTAAAACTCTCGACGAAATCTACAATCGGTTGAACAAATATACCACTGAATAGGTATAATCACTCTCATGGAACTATTCACATTTAGCGTGTCACTACTGTCTCTAGTAGTGATTTGTTACAATGTTCATTTTCTCCTGCTGATCTATAAGGTCATGCTTGATACCGAGAAAAAGAACAGAAATTTTGATAAGTGTTTCCGCAATAGCTCATGCCCTCCCTCACAAAAGTCAGAAAAAAAGTTATTGAAACAGCTTGTTCGAAAGCTTACAGGACAGCGGCAAAGATAATTTTAAAAAATCCAGCCAACTGCGGTCCAACAGAATTGGACGACGTAAGTTTCAAGCATATGGTTTACCTCCTAATGCCAAGAATTTATCAAAGATTCAAAAAGGCATGGGAATCAAGTTCGTTTAAAGAAATATCCCCGCAATTTCCTGTCACTTTGACAGAACTTTTCGATTATTTGGACGATTCAGGTTTTAAGTCCTAAAAGAAATAAGCTTTCGTGTAGAAGCTGCCTATATAATTGTTAGGAGCCTTCTTCATGAACAAGTTGTTAGCTGGACTCTTAACAACGCTCTCCTTCCTCCTCCCCCCAGTTAAGAGTCAGTCGGTAGTTGAAATAAACTCCAATTTAACAGGGACAGGTGCAATTCACTTTGGGAATTTATGGACTCAACAGCAGTGGTCCACGGTTCTTCAAAGAACAAATTTGCAGTATAATGCTGCTACCCCAACCGCATTAGTTGACATAGGATCAACTCCAACGTCAGTTGGGGGATACACCCAATGGGAGAGATCCAATGCTGTTCACAATACGTTTGACCACCCTGATTGGGTAGACGTGGGTGGGGTTGTGACCTTCTCTCTAGGAGGTCCAACTGTGATAGGTCAGCCTGTTGCGTTCGGAATAAACCATAACTCCAGGATAAGATTTAGAAATACCTTTAGACCTTCAGATGGGACTCTTAGATTAGAAATTTATCAGTTTAATGATGGAGGTTTGGTTGATATAGAGTCTACAGGGGGATTTCCCCTAACATTAGAAGTTACTCTCCCAGACCTCACAGTGCATACTTTGAGTGTAGGAAATGTTCAAGGCTTAAATATAATTCAGCTAGGTCCTGATGCCCCCTTGAGGCAAGAAGTTATTTTTCTGGAAATTCCATTATCTGTTACCACTACATCCTGGACAGATATTAGAACTAGAATTTACGGAGGAATAAATACAAGGGGAGACAACATCTTTAGAACTAGGAAATATGGATACAATGTAAGTTATTGGCCCGAAGCTTCGCCAATATCTATAGGAACTCCTGATGGAAGACTTATACCAGCATGGCACACAAGATCATCTGCTAATCCAACCGGGGTGGCATTTCATGGGATTCAAGATACAACAAACACTTTACTTGAGTCATTACCTAGAAGAGATTTTGATTTATACTTTTGGAGTATAGGTCCCCCCGCTCAAACCAATATTCCTTTAACTATGGGGTGCGAAGCCGTAGTAGAATTATTCCACCCGCTTACCTTCAGTCAGATTGTAATACCATCAATGATTGGAACATCCTACCCCCTAGAGACTAATCTCTTATATCTTCCAAGAGGTTATGGGGATTGGGTGTTCCAATGGTTTGCAGTAACTGACGGTGCGATTGTATCCTCAAAGCCATTCCATATAAATAGTGGCTTTTAAAAAAAAATACGTTATTTATTTAAGTAAATAATTTTGGAGAATTAACCTACCATGTATGTATCAGCAAACATCACCCCTCCCCTAAGCTATTCCCCGGCAACCATTAGTGGTACTGTTCCCGCAAATGTAACTAACAATACCGCTGGAGTGTCAGGAGATTGGTATATCGAAGAGCAATCTTTGGATATTTGGTATTGGAGGCAACCAATAGCGGAGCTACAAAGTTATAGCGCAACCTTGTCAAGTATAACCTGCGGGACAAAAATTATAGGAACACAGCTATTAGTAATGCCGAACCTTACTTACAGAAGAGAAAAGCAGCTTGGGACAACCTATTACACATCCGCCTACCAACAACCCCAAAGATTTGAACTTCATTCTGCATCATCAGACTCTCAGGGAAACTCTTATGGCTTTGTGGTCAGCGGATCGTCGGGGACTTTAGGCCCCCACGGGCGTATTGTAACTCACCAACCTTACTATAAAAGAGTGTTCTGGGATGACGCGAGACATGCTTCCCTGTTCCCTGGTGGAGCATCTTCCTTCACAAGCCGAATCCCCGGAGGTAGTATAGTAAACTACTATCAAAATAAGGAAATTGTTTCTAACGGAGTTACTACGATAATCCCATCTAGAGCGATCCCCTGGGCCTCAGGCGCGAAATGGTGCATAGAAGGGGGAGAACCCGGAACATTCTTCTTGACACCCCGCGAAGCATACCCCCGTGTAGTGGGAGGGTTTATTGAACTTCCAGGTCCTTACTCAACAAGCCAGGAAGAACGTGTATTTGCCTGGAGATTAATTAATGAAGTAACAAACTCACTCATGGGTGCGGATACTTCAAATTCTAATTGGTTTAATAATTTTCCCAACGGACATACAACATACAGCGGTAACGAACCTGTCCCCATCGCAACAGAACTCATGGTGTCAGGTTATGACCCAAGAAGACATCAGTATACCTAATAACGTAAAGGACTTATCATGGCATTAACACCTCCAACTACCCCCACAGTACCTCTCTCTATTTATACTCCATCAGGGACCGCCCAACCTGAGGGGTTTGTTGACGGGCCTAATGTATTTTCAGGAAATTGGTGGATAACCCGCCAATGGATGAATATTTCATATTCCCGTGTGCCCGCCACATACACGGCAGGGTCCAAGACCCCTGGTGCCGGATGTACCCTATCCGCAATAAATTCTCCTGCTCCTTTCAACGGAACTATGTTAGCGGCAACTGTATACGCTTTCGTAGAACAAGTGAGTAGTGCAGGAACCTACGCAACTTCTAGCTATCAACAGCCTCAGAAGTTTGCTATATACGCAGGAAGCGCAGACCCTCAAGGGCTTACCTACCCAGGAACTTCGGCAACAACGCTCCCCTCCGGGTGCCTCGGACCCCTGGGAGACATTATAACTGTTCAAGAATTCTATAGAAGAGAGCCATTAAGCTCAGTAGACCCTTGGATCACAAGGAATCAGGGAGCATCCTCAGTACACGGTCCAACCTACGTAGCACGATGGCTACCCGGAGGTACCGATATATTCTCACCATCAGCATTAAACTCAGTTGATTACTTCAGAGATTTTGCTGCGTGGGCTAGACGCCCAGGCCACCAACAAAGTAATCGACACAAAGAAGATGTGGACCTTCTGCAAGTAGGAATAGAATATTACATCCCAGGTGGGTATAATTACGATAAAGAAATTTCTCAAAAAAC
>Ga0114934_10000591_pt1 | contig 22999 bp, 17 predicted proteins | sample 4SBtaG_2_FD_99695 | JGI IMG/M metagenome (GOLD analysis project Ga0114934, IMG submission 99695) | Deep subsurface microbial communities from Kolumbo volcano to uncover new lineages of life (NeLLi) - 4SBTROV10_white metaG | ecosystem: Environmental > Aquatic > Marine > Volcanic ...
GGTTATTCTTTTAACTTTCGGTAGATTTTTAAATCAAGCATCGGGTCCTCTTGGGTAGAATTTAGATAAATCAGTACAAGCAGTTGACATTCATAGAATAAATCGGTTATTGATAATAACCAAGCGATTAAGATATAAACCTTTTATCGGGGGTTACTGAATGGGAAAAAGGATACTGGTGACCGGAGGGGCAGGTTTTTTTGTGGCGAAACATTAATACTATATCGGAGGGCATTTAATAATTTTAATGCTCAGGTCTCCTAAATTCTACGCTACCAAATTCTTTGACATTCCAGACTCGTTACGTTATAAAATGCACGCTTATGGGGATTGATAATATCATTATGGTAGATTCTATAAATTTTAAGATGTTTCCTATCCGTTTTTCCACAAATGACTTCCCATCCTGCCGGTAAATACGTGCAGCCCTCGGGCGCAAAGGCTCCTTTACATACCCGAACGTCACTAATACTACTTGCCTGTATTGTCGCTTTGACGGCTTTTCTCCATTTGGGTGCCCTGTCATCCAACATGCGACGTGGCGTTTCTGATTGGCATCCCGATTCCGCCCGTTACCTTGTGCAGGAAAAACAGTATATTAAGGGAAGCTATAGACCAATCGGATCAACCCCATTGTATACGGGAAATCCCTATGCCAACATCCTGATTCTCAGTGCCCTATGGCGTGGTCTTGACAAGATTTCAATCTGGATGGGCTACGATCATATCCCATTAACAAATCTGAACCTCTCGCTTGTCGGCAGACTTTTCTATCTTTTTCTATGTATCTTATTGACAATCACCCTCTACTTTTTTGCCTCACATGTTTTTCGATCCACGCACATTGGTTTGCTTGCCGCTTTGTTATGGTGTCTTTCGCCGCTGTCTATCAACCAGAACCACATGATCAAACCGGAAATTCCCCTGACTTTCTTTTTAACCATTGCCGCTGTCATCGCCTTTTATACTTCGGAGAGTGATCGTTGGGGGCTATACGCAGCCGAAGGAATCACGGCTGGGATTACCGCGGCCGTCAAATACAATGGTGCCATTGTGTTACTCTACTTTTTTACAATGCACGCTTATCGTGTCCTCATGAAAGAACGGCCTATCGGCAATATCGGCACGGTTCGGAAACTCTTTTCACTCAGGTTGTTCATGGCAGCTATCTTGAGCATCTTAGTCTTTTACGCGTTTGAACCTATTTTATGGCTTGGGTTGCCAAAAGGGATCCTCTATATTCATCAATATCTCCACACCGCTGCTTACACTGCAACTCCTCCAGAGTTTAAATTCCATGGCGGAGCCATAGCATTTCTTCTATACAGTCTTAAAACAATACCTCATAACCTTTGGGTCTTTGCCCATTCAGCCCATCCCATTATTCTGATTCTATCTATCCTGGCTTTGATCATTCCCCATCCCTCTTATAAATCGCAAAGATACAGAATTGCGCTCTTCCCTTTCATCATTCTACTTGTTCTTTTATCCACCAAACCTCTCATAGCGGCAGAATACCTTCTCCATTTTCAGCCATTCATATTTATTCTGGCTGCCTTTGGACTTTACATCATCTATGCCTTGGTTTCTTCCTATAAATTCAAATGCGCAAAGGCCATTGCTTCTCTTCCTATTATCCTCACGGTTGTTATTTGCCTCTATGCATCTCTTTATGAAATCACATATTTTTCAATTGGTAACATCCGATATCACGCCAGCCAATGGGCCAAAAAAAACCTTAAGGGTCAATGTGTTCTTGCAAGAAGGCATACTATTGCACCTGATTCTACTACTTGTGGCAAAAATCCCCCTGTAGCTATTGCAAGATACACAAAAACCTTTTTTCAACCGTATCCCGGAAGTATTGTTCTCAAAACCTTCAATCTTGAAAAGAGCAAACCCCTCATCCATCTCATTAGGGGCTATAAAATACGTTTCTATGGGCTCAGGAATTTTTTTGACAACTCTAACCCTCCCTTGGTTCCTTTATTTCCTTCGCCGCACTCCTCTAAAAAGGAGAAAAGATTTGTTCGGTTCATCAATGGTGTAAACCTCAATCCTCATTTCAACAGCTTTTTCCTTCACCCGAATACCACTTACACCTGGACCCTCGTTTCTAAAAATCCTAAAAACAGTTTCACCTGTCTCATTATAAGTGGAGACCATAAAACTACACTTAGATCACACAATCTCCCTAAACCTTTTACCCTCCTTCCATACGAGCATCGAGTCTTTTCCATCCCAGTTTTTCCAAGGTTCCCTTGGCGTTCACCTTATCTATACTCTATAACTATACACAGCACGCAATATCTTTTTTTCCGATTACTTCCGCAAAAAACACAATGCAAAAAATTCTCCACCTTTCCATCTAACAACTTTATCCCATCTGAAATCACTTCAGAACAAGCAGCATCTTGTCTTACATCCTTTGACGATGGATCTGCAAATTCTTTTCGCAAGGCATTTCGTTCTATCTATCATTACGATTTTTCACTGCTGGAAAAATTTCTTTCCCTTCAAATCCCCCTCAAGAAACTCAGCCGTTCCTATCAAACCAGATTATTTTTCAAAGCAAACGGACCAAATGACAATTATCTATGGACCAAAGCACCAATATTTTTAGAAAAGGGGGATTATATCCTGGAAGCCACGGGAGATATTATTTTAACTCCCCACTCTAAAATAACTTTCCTGATAACAACACTTGGCACCACATTAAGGAAAATAACAATTCCATCCAACGATAAAAATATATGTTGGATTCCGAATTACTCTATCAAGATTCCATTCCACGTCCCCTCAGATGCTCCCGCTTATCTTATTATAATTTTTAGAGGTAAGAGCAAAGCTTCCATAAAAAAAATCACCATTCGGTATCCTTTCGAATCCGCATTCAAGATAGCCCTTCAAAAAAAAGTAATTCTTCACTTCCTTAAAGATAAAAAATCTCAGAACACCCTTTCCAACTACATCGCCACATACAATCCTTCTTCATTTCCTACCTCTCTGTGCTTTCAAATTGGTTCCACTTTCCTCTATCTTAAAAAAGAAAGAAAGGCAATCCGATGGCTCAAATATGTTATCACTGCTGATCCTTTGAATAAAAATGCCTATATTTTGCTAGCGAAGGCCTATCAACGTCTTTCACTGCTCGAGAAAGCTAAGAAAATGACGGAAAGAGCAAAGAACTTGAGTAAGATAGTCATTGGTCCCTGGCAATTTGAAACAGGATTATGCCTTCAGGGATTCACCATGCCAAATCATTTTATGCGCAACCAGAAAATACCTGTCACCATTTATCTCTCCCTTCCAGCCTTCAACGGTGATCAATCTGCATTTATTTCTTTTTACAAAGACAACAACTTCCGTTTCGCAAAAGATTTCAGCTTGCTTCAGGCAAAGCCTGTAGGTAAACTTTATAAAATTTCGGGTAATTTGGCAATCCCCAAAGGAATTCCTTCCGGGGTTTATAATGTTTATTTCACCTTCAGAATCCCCAAAATAGATTATAGATATCACGTTCTTAAAAAGGGGAAAATCTTACCCGAAAAAAAGATATTTGTTGGAAAAATAAAAATCATCGATAAGTAATAGCCTGAAGAAAATAGACCAATCTAATATTGATCTTTAACAGCTGAATTTTTATTTTTCAATAAAAAATTAATTATAGGACACAAAAATGGCCTTGACAATGAGCCCATCTTAATAGTAAAAAAGATATTATGAAGATATGAAACAAGGAAAATATTACATCGCAGTCCTACGACTGGATCATTGGCAGGCTCCGTACCCAGTCATTTTTTCCGTGGTAAGCATCCGTTCGAGAAAAGCTTTACCTCCTTTTAACACAATCAATCTTATCTTCAGTCGGATAAATTCGTACATATGTTACATCCTGATTTTCGTCAACGAAATTGACAGGCTCTCTTCTTCATACTTTCTGGAATATCAATTTGAAAAAGATAAAAGGTTTTCCTTCCTATACGGTATTTAGCTATGATTTTAGAATATTTCATGACCAGCGGGTAATGTCTTCTATACCACTCGATGTAATGAGCATAGTGTGAAATGAACAGGTGTGTTACACGGTAATCATTAAATAAGTTTCTTGAATCTTCAAACCAGTTGGGTGCTTGAACGTATCGTATCTTATTTTCGATCCCTACTGCCATAACTCCTTGACCCATCATAACAGAATCTGGTGGAAGCATGTTGCCAATATTTCTTGAAGTCCTTACAATTGAATAGTCCGGCTTTCTTGCCCAGTGAAGATAAAAATGAAAATTGATCAATAGAATAGTTGCAATAAAAAAATAGGTTGCCCCCTGTCGCAAAGGTTGTTTAAGATTGCCCCTGTAACCGTTACCCCTCGCCCATTTGTCAAAGACTCCAAGAACGATAAGGAATAAGGAACCAAAGAATAGCGATGCCAGAAAGTCTCCACCCCTTGAAAGATGTTTTACCAACACGATGCGTGCAAGATGAGGAAGATATCTTCTCACATAAGGGATAATAAAATAATAAGTAATCAAAACAGAAGCGGTGAAGAATATAGTATAAAACAATCCATCTTTGGGACTGAATAATTCTATACTACGCTTTCTCTCCGCAAAACGTGAAATCCCTATCGCGCACAATAAGACAATGGAGGGTAAAACTGGAAAGTAATATCTTGTGGGACGGTACAAAATAACACTTAAAAAAGATAACCCAATCAAAAACCACAAAAAAATGGACATCTCAAACAGGTCAATCTTCTCTGGAGCCTTCAAAAACTTGTAAAGGGCAATAAAGGCATACAAGAATCCCAAACCTAAAGTCAAGGGGAGAAACCTTAACCGGGCAAAGATGGGATTAGGGCGAATCAAGGGATAGAATATTCCTTTTCTTAAAGCCAATTTGAGCCAAGATGGTCCGAGCCGGCTCAAGTCTGCCTTGAAAGGAAGATAGCACGCTAAATACCAAAGAATGCCTGTTAGAATAAAACCTAACAAAAAAAATAAAAAAAGGTTAAAGGCGTTCCTTTCTTTACGCCGTTGGACATAATATAAAAGAAGTGTTAACACCATAGCACATACGAAATAAAAGGCCATGGTTTTCGCTGCAAACGCCAAAATAGTGGAAACGCCTGTGAGGAAGAAATACAATTTGCGCTCGGTCCTAAGTGCCCTCTGCCAAAGGAAAAGTGTGAGAAAGATAAAAAATATGATTAGATTCTCAAAAAGTCCCAAACGATTACACATCGCAAAGGTGTAATTAAAACCCAGAAGGATAATGGCTACAATCCCATAAGGTCCTCCAAAATATTCCTCGAAAGATTTGTAAAGCAAGAAAAGAGAGAGAATGCTTAAAAAGATGGGTAGTATCTTTATCTGCCACATCCCAATCCCAACGACAGAGAGGATTATATATTGAAGACCGGCAAAGATGGGGCTGTAAGCGATAGAGGGAAATTTATCCAGTCTCCAGGAACCAAAGAGAATTTTGTTTCTCACCTGATGAATATTGTGCATTTCATCTACAAATATCCCAGCGCTGTAGCTTAAATGAGAAGGTGGATTAGCGCGGATATGAATAACACGTAACGTGATAAAAGAGAGGAAAAACAAGCAAATTAGAAAAGACCTTTTCATAAAGCTCCTTCCCCTACCTTTTCTTGACTACTTTTGCCGGAACTCCAGAAGCAACCGAAAAATCAGGGATATCGTTCGTTACTACCGCACCGGCACCTATAATCGCTCCTTTTCCAATGGTCACACCAGCTCGCACGTTTACACCGGCTCCTATCCATACCCCATCCATGATTCTTAACATGCCCCTTTCAACAAAATCCTGATTGATTATGGGAACTTCTCTGTTGGAATAGTCATAATTACCTCCTCCAATGAGATAGGTAAATGCGGCAATCAAGACGTTTTCTCCAATAGTAAGGCTACCATCAGTGGCAACAATACAGTTTGCCCCTATGTTTGACCCCTTTCCGATTCTTATCTCGCCACCCTTTGCCCGGATAATGGTGTTTCTCCCTATAAAAACGCCGTCTTCGATACGAATCTTCGAATCTCCATAGGCACTGAGAAGGCAGTTGTCGTCAATGGTTACCTGATTGCCAATCTCTATATTCACAGAGCACCTCAACGTCATACCCCTGCCAAGAACAACACCTTTCCCCATTCTTTGGAAAATCCCTTTATAGAGTTTTTGTCTTAAAAAGAGTCCAAGTGCTCCGGGGAAATGGGAAAAAAGGCCTGTAATTACTTCATACTGGATGAATTTTGAGAAGGCACGGCTACCCACAAACAAATCCTGGTATTCCCTCAATCCCTTTTCAGGCTTTTTCTGTATGGATTTTATTATCTTTCCACCTTCAACCATTTACATTTCCTCTAACTTTACAGAATTCCGGAACTTCCTCTTCTTTAAACGCGTTTTAAATTTTATAAAAGTTATTCCCAAAACAGAAAAAGCTATCCGTATCACAAGGTAACGCACAAATGGGATTTTTCGTACCCATGCACAAACGCGATACAACTCCCATTTTAGGCATCTAACTCCCACAATGGAAGATAGATCAAAATGATAATCAGGGAACTTCAACCCCTTTTTTTTCAAAAATTTCATCCTTGAATAAGCCCTACTTTTTTTGTGTCCAGCTAGCCTATTATAGGCATTAAATATATATTCCTGCGGCAATCGTTTAATCCCCAAAGCCCCATCGTTTATCGCGTTTTTAATAACTTCTTTGCCTGTTTCAGTTCTTACTATCACCGTATTCCATCCTACGCTCCCTTTGAAATACCATTCTCCTCGATGATCCCTTATCCATGCATCCGCCACGGAGATATCTGCCAATTCGGACCCCAGATCGATACAGCTTAGGCACCTCTCCACAAAATATATACACTTCAAATAGTTTAATGTATCGGAAATATGATCAAAGAATTCAATCTGTCGGTTCGTGCCATCTTTCAGCCAAACCTTGACGTGTCCCGGCCAATCCCCCGCACGGTATTGGAACTTTTCAATCTCCCCAAACGGAATCTTCCTCAATTTGATGAGTTCTTCAGTGGCCTCTTTCTCTATATTCAGTTCACAGAACAACCCTATGGTTATGTAAATTTTCTCTTTGAGGGCCTTGTTGACCTCCATCGCCTTCCGCACCCCTTGAATATGGCATGGCATCCCCACAAGCGCTATTTTTCCTTCAATCTTGGAAACCTGATTCAAAACCTGATTGACGGGTACGATAGTATAACGAGATTGAGAACATTTACGTAATTCACGCCGTTTTCTTACAACTCTTGGCTTAGATTCCCATGGATGTGCCTCATCCGCACAGACCACAACCGCACTCCCTACCTCCTTCTTTTCCAGTAAATACGCCAGCAGTTGTGTAACGACTCCCCCTCCCGCCCCATTACGCCTGATCGATTCTTCTGTAGCATAAGCACAAAAGACATCATCGAAATTACCTGTCAATGTTTGCAAACCAGACGTATCGTCAAACAACCTCGAATAAAGCTCCGGAAAGTTCACATCGTATCCAGGGCAAACCTGGATGCAAAGTCCACAATTGGTGCAGGTGTCAAGGTCAATGTTGGGAAAATCTTTTTCATCAAAAATAATGGCATTCGTTGGGCATATTCCCGCGCATGTCCCGCACATCACACAGAGGCCGTGCGCCACGACTTCGTCGATTCTATCGAAATCAGACATCTTTATTCTCTATCAAAACTTTACTGATTCCTTCTGATACTTTCCCTTCTTTTTTCAACAAAAACACCACCCCTCCAATCAGACCTACAAAAACCAACTTAGCCCGCATCAGCAGAGCAATGGAAAAGGCCTGAGAAAAAGTCAGGCCAATCATCGAAAAACAGTACACATACGCCCCTTCTGACAGCCCGATACCACTGACAGAAATAGGAAGCATGGAGATAATCATGACAATAGGCGTCATTGCCAAGGCATCCCACACCGACATGGGCAATCCGAAGGTAAGTGCTGCCAATATAACATTGAGTATCGTCATTAAGTAAAAGATTATGGAGATTATCATCGCTTTGAGAAAAACAGTTCTGTTTTTCCTGTAAGCGTAAACCGCTCCGTAGAATCTACCCAATTTCTCACGAATGGTTTTCGCCTTGTTAAAACTCATTTTCTCCCTGAACATTTTAAACAATCTTGCATTAAAAACAATAAAGGAAAACCCGATAAACCCGATAAAACTTAAACCGATAATTCCCATTAAAAAGGCATTCTTGAAAATAAAAGGCCTTACTAAAGGTGCCAACACGATCATTGTTACGAGCACAATCAACCCCGTAAAACGCTCCATAAAGACGGATGAAAATACTTCACTATACTTATGAACGGATTTACCCACCAGGTATCCCCGAACCACGTCACCACCCACATTCGTCGGAAGGAAATTGGTAAAGAAGTATCCTATTAAATAAAAAAGGAAAAGGTTATTCAAGGGGATATTAATCTTTTTGGCATGAAGTAATACCTCCCATTTCCAGGTACTTACCAAAATCATGATGAAGGATAAAGCCAACAATAAGGTTAGATAAAATATATTGACTTTCTGGAGTACTTCACCGAGTTGTTGCCACTTTATCATCTTAAGGAGGAGAAAGGTGATAAGCCCGAGACTTACAATCGATCTCAAAAGGATGCGGGTCTGTTTCGAAGTCATGGTGTTCTAATCTTTGAGAAGGTAATTTTCAACCAATATACGGGTACTTTCCTGAACCTTATTTTTCAATTCTCCCACTTTTTTATCCAGTGCCTCTTTCATCCTATCCTTATCCTTCCAGGTATCACTTACGAAAGCAGCAAGTCTTTCCCCACTCACATCAGGAAGGATTATCCCTCTTGCACCCTCCCCCAACAATTCTACAAAGCTTTTTACCTTGGGGGCGTAAACCATTCCGATGACAGGCGTCCCAACTGTACTGGCCATAATAAGGGCATGCAGCCTCATCCCCACGAATAAATCCAACTCTTTCATGACCCCCATGATTTCACTATGGGTGTATTTGCTGTTTGGAATAAGATATACTTTATTATTGTTCTTTACTTTTTGGATGGTTGTTTCTGTAAAACCGATGTCCATGATTTGAGTCGTAAAAAACAAAATCTCTACATCCAATGTATCAATCAAATGGTCAACAGCCTTTGCTATATGCGTCATAAAATTTTCCCGGCTCAGTTTGTTATCCCCTTCTTTAAGCCAGGAATCGACGTATGTTGTAAGATTAAATCCGATCAACCTTTTTGTTGCAATATATTTCTTCACATGCCCATCATCAGTATCTTTATCAATTTTTTTGTCAGAGGTTACCGTAATCCCCTCTGCTTCCAAGATCTGTCTGGCCCTGTTATATGGTTCCGGCTTACATTGGAAGACAACATCGGCATAGGTGTCGATAGGTGGTTTATTAACCGCCAAATCCTGTAGAAGCTGGTATGAATCCTTTTCTCGAACCATGATAAAATCTAGCCGGTTACATAGATATCTCACCATCCTTTTTCCCCAGTAGCTTCTGACCGGACCGATACCTACGTCATAACACCCGATTGGTTTCTTTACCAAGTTGGCAAACCTAACAAGACAAACCAGAGACGGGACAAAATTAAAGGCCAAATTAAACAGGCGATAATCAAATATAATTCCATCAGTAATCAATGTAAGATCGCTACGCCTGATGGAATTAAAGACGGGAAGGCCCAGAAGTCTAAGGCTCAAATTCCATGGCATCACCGAAATGGGTTTTACAAGATCCGCTGGATATCGACTTGCGATATACTTGGGGTTTGTAGTCGGAACTTCGAACTCAACATCGGGAAACACACCCGATATTTCAGAGATGATCGTAGCAAGAATAGCGGCATCACCGGCATTCCGCCCGGAATTCGATCCCAGAAGTGTAATCTTCCTTTTTCTTTTAGATAAATGCATCGCCACTACCCACAAAAATGCGAGAATCTGTCTCTATAGATACCCATTTTCTTTATACCACTTGATTGTTCTTCTGATCCCTTCTTGCATATCAATATCATATTCGTAGCCCAAGTCATTTCGTGCCTTAGATATGTCGAATGATCTGTCTTTCGTAAAAAAGTCTACACGCCTTCGGAAGATCGGCGGTTCAATTTTCAAAGGGATACAGATGGCTTCACACAAACTTCCCATCCATTGAAACGGTTTCACTGGCAGGTGCAACTTTGGGACAGGGGTTCCTAATTTCTCAGAAATCATCCTCACCAAATCATTCAAGGTGACAGGCCCTTCACTCGCAAAGATATAGACATTTCCTACTGCTTTTCCGATGGACGAAGCGAGGATAAAACCTTTTACCAAGTCGTCTATATAGACGAAATGAGCCAGGGTTTTACCCGAGCCAAGCATGACAAAGCGCCGTTTTGCAACCGCTTTGAACAGTTTAAGAAGCCTCAAATCCCCTGGGCCATAGATCATCGCTGGCCGCACCACCACAACGGGCAATCCCTTTTCCTTATGGAATTTCAGGGCCGTTTTTTCTCCCTCCATTTTTGTTCTCTGATAGATGTCACCGGGGTTGTAGGGAGTGGACTCATTCCCGGGAGGGGAAGAAATATGACCCAATACGCCGATAGTGCTGCAGTGGATAAAACGTTTGACCCCAGCTTGCAGGCTTGCCTGGAGTACATTGGCAACCCCCTTGACATTTATATCCCAATATGTGCTGTCTGGGAAACCTGCCTTGCGGAATAACGCGGCGATATGAAAAACTTTCTCCGCCCCAGCTACCGCCTTTTCTACGGAGACCATGTTTCTTACATCCCCATAAACGAGATCTACACCCAGAGATTTAAGAGGTTCTATGTTGCTGCTCTCACGGACAAGACACCGAACTTCATATCCTTCTTTTAATAGGTGACGAGTTAAATGCCCTCCCACAAACCCTGTCGCCCCTGTAACCAATACTCTCACCGCTATGTTTCCTTTCTTGCTTTGACAATTAACTTATATCCCCTCGTGAAAAAAAGTAAATAATCCAAGCGGGAGATAAACCAGATAATGGGATAGGTAATGGAATACAATCGAAAGATCTTAGTATTCTTCTTAAAATCATCCAGAGTTATGACAAGCCCTTTTTTGCTTTTCCGTTTTCCTTCCCCGCCAAATTTTTCATAGGCAAATCCAATCACGGTATCAACCAGTTCTGAAAAAAACCGTGAGTAAGTTTTATATGCCTGAATTTCAAATCTATCTTTAAATAATTTTCTTAAATCCGCAATACAATAGCCGGGGCGCAAATGGCCATGTTTTTCATCTGTCATGCCAAAAAAGTTCCTTATAGGTATCAAAAAGGATAATTTCTTGACATGAGGAACATTAACAATAAGAGTTGCATCGTCTTTCATTACACGCCAAAGTTCCTTTACGAATCCACTGTCGTCACGAATATGTTCAAGAAAATCTACAATTATGACAATATCAAAAAATCCATCTTCCAGGGGGATCTCTTTGCCATCCGTCCTGAAGACATTCGTACCTACTAAGGAACGTATAGAATTAACAGTGGCTTGCTCCAAATCGGTGCTCCACCACTCGCCTCCCTTTTGACGTAGAAAATAACTGATTACACCATTATCCCCCCCGATATCGAGGCACCTTCCGCTCACGGGGGTATCCAAAAAGGAAGAAATTGCCCTTAACTTGTCTTGCTTCAATAAGGACTTTTGAAAAAGTTTTAAATGCCAGTTTGTATCTTCATTCATGTGTACTCATTGGTTCCAGGTAAGATGTTTATATTTACTCATTTCTCTCATACGAGCCCAAGAGTTTTCTTATGGAACCATACCCAACAATCTGATCATTCAGAAACGAAATCATATACTGAATGGGTAATCCCCCAATTTTCTTCCTCCACAGGCGATCACATTGATTACAAGGGCTGAAATCCTTAACCGAAGTAGCCATAAGCTGACGGAGTTCCTGATATGGTTTATCATTCCATATATTTTTTAAACTGTCTTTTGAAACATTTCCCAATTTTATCTTTCCGAAAAAGTCCTGGGGGCAAGGTGTTACAGTCCCATCCCATAAGATTACCGCAGAATACCAAATAAAGGTACACATTGTGTAACCCTTTTCAACCTCTTCCTCTTCTACATCGACACTCCCGGCCCAGTTGTAAAGTTTTTTGAAGATAAGCTCATCCAGACCCAGCTTCCGAAACTTATCTGAAAAGGCCTGCTTTGCTTTTTCATTGTAAAATTCCTTATACTGTGGAAATTCTATTTCTTCTATAATCGTGTAGGGCTTTTTCTTTCCTTTCTCTCTTTTTAACTGTAAAAACCGGCTGATGTTTTCCACTGTTTTTTCAAAATTACTCCCAACACGAATCTTTTCATATATATCTTTTGAAAAACCATCGAAGGAAAAGGAGATGAGATCGGGAGCTGCATCCAATATCTGCACTGCCCTTTCTTCCGTCAAAAGCGATGCGTTTGTATGAAATTTAACTTTAAGGCCGGAATGCCTTGCATATTTTATCATTTCAGCAAAATTTGGGGCGATTAGGGGCTCGCCGCGATGGTGTAAATAGACATCCTGACAAAATTCTTTCGCCTCGTCGATAATCTTCCTGAAGAGATTGAAGTCCATAACACCCTTTTCTTGGGGAGAAAATTCTTTATTGGGGCACATGATACATTGCAGATTGCAGATATTCGTAGGCTCTATCCACAGGCGGATGGGAAGTGTAGAAAGCCGAATCTTTTTTTTCCGGTAATTCAGCAATATCCTCGACAATGTATATATCTGTCTTACTTTATTCATTTCGATCTTGAGGCTACAAAGTTATAAACCTTTTCAACCTTTTCGGCAAATTTTTTTTCACTGTATTCCTCTTCCACCAGTTTTTTACCACTTTTGCCAAGCTGAGCCCTCAGCCCTTCATCTTTCAGCAACTCGAGAATCCCTTGAGCAAAACCTTTTGGATTAGGATCGGTAAGCATCGCAACATCGTCATTCAGTACCTGTGTATGGGTAAAGAGCCGTGTTGCAACAACAGGTTTTCCAGATTGTAGATAGGTGTATATCTTAAGTGGCGTATTTGTTCCCTCCACACGGGGTGATGTAAGAATATGAGCCATTTCCATGAATACTGGCATTTCACTAAGAGGCCTATTGCCCGGAAAGCTCAGGAAATCCTGAACATTTAACGATTCAGCCAGTTCTTTCATTCTCTCTATCTGTTCCTCTTTCCCTCCAACGAGAACAAACTTTACATCTTTTTGCTGTTTTATGACCTGGGGAATACCCTCAATCAAAAGCCCGACTCCCTGATAACTTTCGAAGTTCCCTGTATACAAAATGATTATTTCATCCTTTATGTCTAAGGCCTTTTTCAGGTCTTCCACTTCCTTTTCTTCGACCTTCCTGCCGGGGATTGGAATGTCCTCTATCTGAAATGTCTTCATACCCGGGCACTTTTCCTCTATCGAGCGTGTCAAGGAATAACATACGGTAAGAACCAGTAAAGACTCTCTTATTGCCCATTTTTCCAAGTTACGTGCAAATTTCAAGAAAACCCTGTTTTTCATAAATCCGGTATAGGCCAGTTGTTCAGGAATATCCGAATCCATGTCGTAAATAACAGGGATACGGAATATTTTTTTTAATATAACCCCAAAAAAGATGGTTTCTTCAACGGCATGAATGATGTCATATCTTTTTTTTAACAGCATGCCTAAGGCCTTAAAAAATAACAGCGGATCCAAAAATAACTTTTTATAGGAAGCACCCACCGGAACTTCCCTGATGAAGGGAACCTTTGGAATTCTTTTGATGTTTACATTGTCGATATCTACCTCCTCACCGATGTGATAACATACTAAATCAACCTCATGCCCCAAACGGCTTAATACCTTACAAACCTGGTAAATATTTATAGGGCTTCCCCTCTGGGCAAAAAAAGGTTGTGGAAGAAGCATGAGAACTCTCATTGAAGAATCTTTACCTCATCGATCCAGAAATCGGATTCACCCAGATTTTTGACCCGAAATTCCAAAATTCTCTCCCTGTCCAAGGAAAATTGCAGTGTGAATATCTGATATTTTCCCCCAATAAAATCTTTCCCCTTCAAAAACCTCGAAACAAAAATTTTTGTCCCATAATCTGTGCAAGCGTCCAGTAGCAAAGCATTTTCTGGCGAGACATTGTTTCCCTTTATTAAATATTCAACTGTATAATGTCCCTTTGGATAGCGGCGATATGGCCCATAAAGAACATATCCTTTGGCCCTTTTCTTCACAAATACAGCCTGCCCTCCATGCGCTTGCAAATCCTTTAACACATTGCCGTGATAGTAGAGCCGTTCAGCAGGGTATAGAAAACAGGGGTCACATTCATTATCCATGAGGATATAAACATAGTCACACCATAAGTCGGCCACGCCTGTATAGTACACTAAAAATTCCGTTCGCATGGTTTTTTTTAAGGTATAAGAAAGTGTCACATCCTGATATTCACCAGATTTGGTAAAATCCCTTCCGTAAACATTCTTTCTAACAATCTCCCTTCTCTTCCCCAAGGCGGTATATCCAAGAACTACAAGATGGGCCACTTCTGCATCCATGGGAGTGTTTCCAACCTTGAGCCGAAAGGTAACCTTATAGGACCCCTTTGGAAAAACTTGTTGCCTTCCACTTATGATACAGCCATTTCTATCTTTCCCCGCTTTGGCAAAAACCGCCTCTGCATTGCTCGCCAATACGTCACGCACCGTTCTCCCCGTACGGTGGTGTAACCATTCCGCTTCTTTTACCACTCCTGTTAAGGGTTGTAATAATGTCGCTCTTTCTCCCGGCAAAGGGCAATCTAAAACAAGGAAAAGCCACATCGGCCCCGATCGTTGCAAAAACTTCAGATACCTCGATGCCTTAAGCCTTTCCACCGCGTAGAAAGAGGGGTAATGGCTTACTTTAGGGGGATAGGCCTCTTGATGAAAAATAATATATTTGACGTCGAGTTTCTTTAAAAGTTCATACTGTTTTTCATTTATCTCCCCGATATTCAAGGAAACCAGCGGGGAAAATATTTTCCTTATATATTTTCGTGTTACCATGGGATGGTATCCGTTGATAATCTTGACACGTGTTTTCGTCACATAATATTCGTAGATGGAAGACCATGAAGAATCCCCGGGCCAGATTGGCAATTCCAACAACTTCTTGTTGCCAATCGTCTTTTCAACTTTTTCATAGACAGAAGGTTTCCCTTCCATCAGGCTAATGCCAATCCTTTGAGGAAAAGGAAAATAATCGACCATAATCCCCAAAAGAAGAATGGAAATGATAATATATGTAAGAAAAGGCCTTTTGCCATGTACCTTTATTTCCTTGACGGCGTAAGCTGCAAGAACACTCATGGCGAGAAAGCTGATGATAACCATCCTTCCCGGCACGCGAGGATAGTTAAAGTAAGGAACATATTTGTAGCAGAACTTATAAATAGGGAAAATATTATTTAGTGTCGTCCCCAGAGAGAGGATAAACGAAACAATGAATGCAAGGGTATAAAAGGCAGGAATCACTTTCTGTTTTATTGATTGTTTTTTTAGAATTTGCGTAAAGGCGCCGAACACGGTAAGAAGAAAAGGGATAATACCCAAATAAACATATCTTTCAGCCTCTGCGTTGGTTCGGTTAAAAATATCTTTAATGGTGGGAGAATAGGTTCTTACTTCATTCAATGTCCTTCCCCCACGGGCAATGGAAACATCAATGTTGACCTTTTTCATATAAAAAACAATTGCCAGTGAAATCATTAAAAAAACACCCAGAAAGAAAAACGACTTAAAATACTTTTTCGATGGAGAAATGATGATCCTCAGGGGAACATAAATCGAACTAAACATGACAATATAATAATAAAGGTGTTTTTCTATGCATGTTGGAAACAACAGGGCTATGCCGGCAATCACAGCATAACGAATCTTCCCCGTGCGAAAGATCATTTCATAAGAATAAATCATCAATGGAATGATACCATATATAAACCCATTAGGGTGCCCCCCTAACATCTGGGCGCGCTCAAAAGGACAAAGTGCATAAATAAGGGCAGCAGCCAAACTTGCTACATAGTTTTCCGTGTAAGTATATGCCAAAAGAAACATTGCCAAGCCAGCTGCTACAATCGCCACAAAAATTACTGTATTATACGCGAAAATATCTCCAAATATGGAAAAAATGAGATAAATAAATGAAAGGGGGATACGTCGCAGCGTAAACTTCTTTATGCCTTTAACGCTGAATTCATACGGATTGGTAAAAAAGGGGGCATTTGAATGTAAACTATCCTTCAATAGCCAGTAATGATAGTAACTTTGAAGATGGTCCCCTTGGGCCATAGAGACGACCTCTCCCCCAAAAGAAGCGTTGTGCGTATAAGGTATTCCTTTATTAAAATATAAGATTAAGGGATAAGTATAAACGATGCTCAAAATGAAAAAAATAAAAGCAACATTTAATATCCTTGATTTCTTCATAGAACAATAAACCTAAGAAGTTTTAGTATTCTTTCTAAATTTTCGGTTGTCTATTGCGGAATAGGTACGTACTTCCCCATTCTCTACCACTTTTCCCCTTAATACTTCGGATCCGTCATCAACGTTTCATACCATATCTTTGCCATAACCTCATATCCCCAACTGTTTGGGTGAATTCCATTATGATGTGCCATCATGTCACAGGTAAATACGGCCGCGAAATCCGCCAAAGTTACAGACATGTCTTGCTCAAGATATTTGTGAAGTGCCCTGTTTCTTGCATCAATATTTTCTGTAAACATATCATCTTCTTTATCATGACAAAAGGGAGTCAATGTTCCAACAACTGGAATTGCTTTATAGGCTCGGATTGTATTCACAATATACTGCATCACATGGATGTAATGCATTACATCAAAGGGATACATCTCAGTATCATTGGCCCCGGCAAGAACCAGTACATGCGTTGGGTGATATTTCTCAAGATATTTTGTAATATTGTCAGCAACATCCTCCGACAAAGCTCCAGGGACGCCAAGATTTACAACATGGGTTCCAAGCCTCCGAGACAATTTTGGCACATACCCTTCTTCATCGGGGTTATCACCATTAATACCATACGTTATACTGTCTCCTACTGCAATAATTGACCATGTTGTAGGATCGGGGGGTGGAGGAGGTGCCGGTGCCGGAGGGGCGCTGCTTCCACCACCACCTCCACAGCTTATAACGACCCCAAATGTAAAAATACAAAGTAAAGCAAAAATCCCTATTTTATAACGCTTCATCTTTATATTCCCCCCTTTAAAATTAGTTTCATTCTTTTAACGATCGTTATCAACTTTGTCAAGTTTAATTATCGTGAATCCGAGAATAACTTATTATACTGCAAAAGAAATCATCAACAATTACTGTTGTGTTTGTTTGCAAAGACAAGATCTTTATCCTTATATTTCTCATTCATTTTTTAAACAAGGTGGCTGATAAAAACCGAAACCCAGAAACCGCCAAATGAGGAAAACGACTTACCCCGAAGGTTTTTGCCAAATCAAAGACTTTCGAAGGGCGCAAATAAAAATTTCTATATCCTTTTTTTTTGAAGTTTCTCAAATCTAATCCACTCTGATACGGATCTTTGTCATAACCTATACTATCCCAGGTAAGTGAATGGGTATCCTTCAGATCTTCATAGAGCTTGCTTCCAGGGAAAGGGGTTGCAATGTAGAATTCGGCAAAATTGAGAGGAAGAGATTTTGCGAGACGAATGGTTTTTTCTGCGGTTTCTTCTGTCTCACCTGGCAAACCGAATATAAAATGACCAGAAGCCATGATACCGCTTTTTCTTACGATACGTATGGCCTCTTCAGACTGTTTGATGGAAATCCCCTTTTTTGATCTATCGAGTATGCCCTGATCCCCGGACTCTATTCCAAATGACATCAACCAGCATCCCGCTTCTTTCATCAACTTCACTGTTTCATCATTTATAGTGTCAACCCTGCTATTGCAAACCCACCTAAAATTCAGCCTAGACTCAATCAATGCCTTACAGAATTGTTTGACATACTCTGGATCAAACGTAAAATTATCCGTATGAAAAAAAATGTCACCCACTAAAGGGCGTATTACCCTTAACTCACGAATGATTTTACTCACACTTTTCATCCTCGGCTTTTTGCCGTGAAAATAGGGAACCACGCAAAAATTACATTGATAAGGACACCCTCTTCCCGTTTCCATCAGGACATAAGGTTTACGTATAATGGGAAGAATATAATTCTCCTTTTTTATAAGATCCCATGCAGGTGTTGGCAATTTATCGAGACTAACTTGAGATTTCGGAGGTAAAACCTTTACCTCCCCATTCTTCTCAAAAGCGACACCATACGGTGTCTCACCTTTTACGAGAGAAACGACAGCATTTTCAGGATCAAACAAAATAGCAACATCAATCTCAGGCTCACCGGCTAAACTTCTTGCGAAATACGTTGCATGAACCCCAAAGATGCCTATTTTTACTTTGGGAAAAACTTTTTTTATCTTTTTTAGAACAAGCAGATCATGATCAACAGTCGGCGTTGAAACAGGGGAGAATAACCAATCTGGCTTGAAATCGCTTAAACGTTCTAACGTTTGCTCTATTGTCAGCTTTTCTCCAATGGCATCAATCAATAAAACATCAAAATCCTTACGAAGCATTGCGGCAAGGATCGCCAACTCGAGTGGGGGATAGACAGTATCCCAGATCGCTGCTTCGTGTTGACAGCGCCCTTCGCGGACGACCTGGACAGGATAAGGTAAGTTTACAAGAGCTGTTTTCAATTGGTTTTCCTAAATGATATTTTTTATGACACACCAAATAAACCGATGCCATACCTTCCAGATCTTAATACCTGAATCACCATATTTTCGCGCATACTCATGTGTCGGTACTTCAGAAACCCTGTTTCCATTTTTTAGGCATTTCATGATCATTTCTTCTTCAATGGTAAATGTATCCTCTTTTAATCCAATGGAGAGGGCCACATCCCGCCGGATAGCGCGGAACCCGTTCTGGCTATCTGTCAAACGCACGTTCCAGCGATAATTAATAGTCAGGCAAATAATATCTCCACCAATCATCCTGATAAATTTCTCAAAATCTCCATGGAGCTCGTCGCTTCCCCCTTTACCGCGGGATCCAACGACCATTTCGGCCTTCCCTTCCTTTATAGGCTGAACCAGCTTAGGTATATCATTGGGATCATGAGACCCGTCCGCATCGATGAAAACTAGAATATCACCCGTAGCCAATTCGATGGCTGTGCGCAAGGCATCTCCTTTTCCCTTTCCATGGTCAAATTCGACCCTTGCTCCATGTTCTTTGGCAATCTCCCATGTTCTATCCGTTGAATGCCCATCAATGACAAGCACCTCATCGGCATAAGGCTTGCAACCTTCGATAATTTCCGCAATTGTTTTCCCTTCATTCTTTGTGGGAATGACGACGGTAACTTTCATCTCTTTTTCCAAATTTTTCTCCCTAATAACACCAAAACAAAATTTTGAAACATCATGTTATCAATCTCAGTACCTATATTTATAGGTATGGAAATTGCTGGGTAGCAAGATCTTATCAAAAGAGCCTTTCCCTTTCATGAACAATTTTCGAAATAGTTTCTTTCTCATCTTTTCTTACCATGTAAATTACACCTCCAATCAAGGCATAGAACAATAACATAACAAAGGCCATCCAAGCAATAGCAAGGCTTTTCTCGGGAGAAACCGAGACCTTGGCAAAAAAATAGACGAAGAGGTTTTCCCTGATTCCTATTCCATTGATGGATACAGGAAGCATAGACAACAGAAAAATCACAGGAATAACCACCATAAAAAAGCTGAATGGAAGGTTCAGTGAAAAGGCAATTGACAAAAGATAATAGTGTAAAATGAATAAAAGCTGGAGCACCAAGCCCCAACCGATGACCTTAACAAGCGGCCAGGGATGAGAGCGAAACTGTGCGAGGATATCCAGAACGGCTGAAATCTTATGGACGACCGTCTTTCCAAATTTGAAAGGGATCTTCCGCTCCAAAAAGACCAGATCGATCCCTTCCTTCCAAAAGAAGATAACCGTGGCAATCACCAAAATACTTAGGACAAGAATCGGCCAGTATGAAACTTCCTTAAACCTCCCTGTCTGAGAAATAATGCCTATACTTACCAGTATGAGCAAGACAATAATCCCTGTAAATCTTTCAAACAGAACTATGGTCAAAGATTTTGTCAATGACTCGCAGGGTTTGGCCATATCCATACCCCGTACCACGTCTCCCCCTACAACGGTAGGAAGAAATTGGTTAAAAAAGGTCCCTACAAGGTAAGATTTTATGGTCAAGCTCCGGGGGATCGAAACCCCTTGAGCGTCCAATAAAATCTTCCAGCGCTCCCCACTAGCCAAGAAATCAAAAACAAGAACAACCAAAGCTACCAGAAACCAGCAACTCTTTGCATTTTGGACAATGTTCCACACCTTGGTAACATTCACCTTGTAAACGATCCACCCGAGGAGGATCAAGCTAATGGGAATCTTAAAAAATACAGTGCCTTTGAGTCCCTTCATCCTACCATTTACCATCTTAACCAAATTTTTTTGAAATGGGGCATCTTTCAAGATCTTTCATAACCCGATAAAAATGCGCCTCCATATTTCTTTAAAGAATCCAAGATACAACCAATAATTTCAGTTTCAGCTTAAAACAAGAACCTTTATTACAAACAAGTTAAAACCAACTCATTCCCTCCATAGCATGTGTTTATCCCATCCAATCACAATAAAAACCTCTATTATCTGGAAAACTGGCTTTGTTCATCCCATTCAGGATACAAATCCTATTTGCCATTTTTCCCAACCTTTGGGAAAAATAGGACAATGAGCGAAGTTATTCCTATCATATATTCGGTTACCTGTGCAATCCAATGAATACCAATCCCGGATAAAATGGCCGTCTGGCGACTGAATCCGAGAAATACGAATACCGCCGCCCAAGTCGCCTCCCAAGTCCCCAATCCGGCCAGTCCCTGGATGGGAAGGAGGCTGGAAACCTCTGTAAAGGCAGTTCCCGAAAAGATTGTGAAGGAGTTCAGATCATGAAAGGCAAATCCCAGGCTCTTAACCACCGCGTAAAAAAGAAAAAACAGGGAGATATATTTTGAAAGGCGTACGCCCAACGACAAAACGAAAAGCCTGCCGCCAATCCCGCGTTTCCCAAGAGCAACAAGCTGTTCACCTGTTTCAATCATTTTCTCGAACACAAGATACAAAATCCGCGAACGCCTCATAAACGCTGTAATCCCGGGGCCTCTCACCAAATCAATAAAAAAAGGAAGGATTCGCTTTGCATAGATTACTACGACGCCAAGAAAAACAAACGCTCCCGAGAACAAAACCATCAACCACTTCCCAGCTTCCTGGGCATGCAATGGAGAAAGGCCAATGGCAATTATAAGCAGGGGAAAAAGAGCTACCAAATCGAAGGTAAAGGCCCCGATAAATGCGGAACCTCCAAGCTCCACTGAGACATTATAACGTTTATTCAAAGCCCAGATGAAAGAAAGCTCTCCTATACGGGCCGGCAGAAAATCGACGAACATGTTACGAATAACGGTAACCCCGGCAAGGCCAAGAAAACCAATGGGAACTCCCGGCAGCATTAGTTTGTATCGCCAGGTTCGAAGGATAATCCCGCACAATAAAAGTGCAAAATAAAGGAACAAGGCGGGAACATAGACATGCAAAAATAGATCCTTTAACGCCGCAAGATTGATATAACGAAAAAGAAAAACAAGAAGAACTATTGAGATAATAATGGATATCACAAATCGAAGAATATTCTTCCTGTTTTGAATGCTCCCGTCAGTAGACATCGGCAAATCGGTCCTTACTGAAACCACTCGTTATCTGAAAGGAATTAGACCCATCCAAATTGATTACCCACAGATGCCACGGCGCACCGTCATGTTTTAGAGACTTTGAGAAATAAATCCGTTTTCCATCACGAGACCATGCCGGATAATATTCCCAATGGGAAGGATCACATGTCAAAGAATGTTTTTCTGTTCCATCCATCCTCATCAAGAAAATGTCACTTTTCGCCTTCCAACCCCTGATGGAAACAAACGCAATCCACCTCCCATCTGGAGAGATATGAGGGCGGCAATTACCGCCAGTATGTGTAAACTTTACGATGTATTTCGTTGTGAGATCCATTTTGTATATATGCCATCCCAATCCTCGGTTACCTGTAAAGACAATTGTTTTACCATCAGGCGAACAATTCCCAAGCGTGTTCCGACCCATTGTATCTGTAAGTCGTGTAACCTTTTTTGTAACAAGGCTGTAAAGGGCCAATTCCCATTTTCCCCACATATCCGTTGTAAAAACAATATGTTTCCCATCGGGGCACCAACTCTGATAAAAAGCATTTTTATCGCCCAAGTCAACCACAATGGAGGAAGTTTTCTTCTTGAATGAATAAAGGCATATCTTCCATACATTTCCCGGTTTCGATGTGTATAGAATATGGTTCCCATCAGGAGAAAAAACGGGATAATTGTCCGGGTATGTGTTGTCGGTTAACTTCTTTACCCCATTTTTCGTCAGCAGGTACAGTTCAGTATCTCCATCCACATCCGATTGAAAAACGACCTTTTCATGAAAGTTGGGAGGAAGGGTAAAATGGATCACCCCGAAGATTCTGGAAAGTGCTGGCAGAATTGCCTGGAGATAAACCTCGGCAAGTTTCTTCGTTCCCTTCTGGTTGGGATGAATTCCATCCTCTTCAAAATACTCCGGATGACCCTGAAAGGCACGGTAAACATCTACCCTGACACATCCCAGCTTTCTTGCCAGTCGGGAAATAAACGGGTTGATCTCCGTAGTAACCCTGCGCAGGGAGGTCCAGTCAAAATAA
>Ga0114934_10000592_pt1 | contig 22991 bp, 26 predicted proteins | sample 4SBtaG_2_FD_99695 | JGI IMG/M metagenome (GOLD analysis project Ga0114934, IMG submission 99695) | Deep subsurface microbial communities from Kolumbo volcano to uncover new lineages of life (NeLLi) - 4SBTROV10_white metaG | ecosystem: Environmental > Aquatic > Marine > Volcanic ...
ACGAGGGCGGCGCCGACCCGCTGCCGTGGCCATCGATCTTGAAAGCTATGAAAAAAGATAATAGGTCGTGGAAAGAGATTGCCGACGAGTTATTGGTGGATGTAAATGAAGAAATTGATGTGTCGGAATGGTCCGAAGATTCGGAAGAAGAAGACGACGACGACGAGTTTGACGAGTGTGTGGATGAACAAGAAGAAAGCGAGCATGACGCGGTGAGCGAAGTGTCTGAATTGGAAGAGAATTGGGTAGATGAGTTATGGGACGAAGTAGACGACGTGCCACAAGAACCAAATGCAAAACGAGTAAAATTATTATAAAGTTACATAGATAGAACGCACTTTCTCTACAAATTGCTGTAAACAATTTATCTTAGACAAAAACAATTCATTGCAATATTTCGATAAATGATCATCGTAAAATAATTTAAATTTCAACGGTGGCACTTTGTTGTCCATCAAATCATCGACCATTGTCTTGCTGATGTTCATCCACAGCAAAATAAAAAACCAGCCATGTTTTGGAATGCGCGTGTCGAGCTGCTTGTCCGTTAAGATTTTATGCATTTGATCATTGAATAATTTCCCCAAATTCGGATGGACGGTTTTGACAACATCCAACTCTTTTTTTAAAATACTGTCCAATTCGGTTGTATCACGATTCATCAAGATGCGATAGATCAAATCGGTTTTACACCAGTGCAGATGTCCGCGTTGGTAAATGCGCTCTGCGATCGTTTGTGCTTTTCGTTTGTGTGTCATGTTTGGCGTGTGTGTATGTGTGTGTATATGTATGTGTGTGTATATATATATATATATGTATGTTTTGTCGGTTTAAGAAATTGTGAGCGTGTAAAAATTACCTTAATATATACGTTGTTATGATGTCGCTGCTAAAAACCAAGCTTTCTGATTAGATGATTCCCACTCGTTACATGGAAGAATTCAGGTGCTTGTCATTGCTTCTAGAAGCACTTTCAACCGACTAAGACATGCACATGCACATACACATACATGTGTACATTCGAAACAAAACAAAAAAAACAAACTAAAAACAAACTAAAAACAAACACAAAAACAAACAAACAAACACAAAAGCAAAAAGCAAAAACAAAAACGATGAAATTTCTACACGATTTATTCTTTCCAACACATGCGAGACAGTTGGTGCGCCAAACCGCCTTAACAAAATCTTATTGCAAAAGGCTCAATAAGAAAAAAGCCGAGAGCCACAAGATGGTATTGAACATGGAAAAATTGCATGCACAAGTGAAGGATTTGACTAAAACAAACAACAAACAGCACAATCTTATTGTGAGATACGAGAGTAAATTGGACACGTTGTTTGCTAAATGTGACACGATGCGCACAACCTGCGGTCCAAAGAGCAAAAAGAAACCAGAACCAACCTACCTTCCAGAAAGGATTGTTGGCATGCGAAACAACAAGTATTGCGTCCAATGGAAAGGCTACAAGGAACATTCATGGGAACCCAGTACCGCGGATGTCATTCGGTTGAATCCACATTTGGTGCAAGCTTACAAAAGCAGCCGAAAAACCGACAGGTGAAAGCAGCCGAAAAAACCGACAGGTGAAAGCGTGAGCAACGCGCGCGAGAGAGAGAGCCGTGGGCGAGAGAGTATATATAACCCCTAAAATTATGAATAAAAAAACACCATGAATTTTGTACTTTTATGCGATTTACACCTTTCCGAGCGCACCGAGGAATCGGTCTTCTCCATCTTGAGCTACGTCTCGTACCAAGTGAAGCATTCTCCGGACACCGCGCTCGCTATTCTCGGCGACATGTACGACACCGTCTACAAAGATTCGCAAATCGATGCCCGCTTGCAACAGCGCCTTTACGATTTTTTCAAAAACAACTTTACCAAAAATACCTTGTTTTTGCTGCCGGGAAACCACGATTTGTACGGTAGTCGGGCCCAAGACAACGCGCTCAATGTGTTTCAGCACGTCGCGACCGTGTTCAACGAGCCCGTCGTCGATCACGGCGTCCTGTGGCTCCCGTTCAAAGACGGCGGCTACACGCGCGACTTCATCGCGTCGGTCGATTGCAAAGTCTGTTTCACGCACAACGATTTCAAGTATCTGCTGATGCGCAAAGGGATGATGAGCCCGCAAGGCATGGACCCCGCGATCTTCAAAGACATGGATTGCGTCTTCAACGGTCACTACCACTTTTCCAACGAGCAGGGCAACGTCGTTTGCGTCGGATCGCAGTACGCCGTTCACGCGACGGAGATTTGCGATCAAAAGTACCTGTACAACGTCTTTGTTTCCGAGGACGAAACGGTCTATACGCGCAAGAAAATTCGGTTTGGCCGCCGCACGTTTACCTTCTCGTACGATTACTGCAAGGAGCTGCACGAGACGCTGTGGAGTCGATTCCACGCCGTGCACCCACTACAGCCCGTCTCGCACGACCATTTGATCATCGAGTACGACGACGAGGAGCCCGACATCTCCGATTTCAAAGAGCGGTTGGCGTGCACGATCCAGCTCCGCAAGAAAGTGGTGTTGACGGACCACAAGCAATACATGAACGACATGGACTTGAAGGCGTCGCCACAGGAGGTCGTCGATATTGTTGTCAACGAGTTGTATGCGCGATACGAGGACGATTGGGAAGCCATTCGCGACAGTATCATGGACGTCTGGCGCGACTTTCACGAGCAGCACGCGTCGATTCACCTTGCCATGGATAAAACGCACGTAACCTTTCAAACGCTCGTAATGGAGAATTTTTGCAACAACAAAGACGCGGTATCTGTCCGCTTCGAGCCGGGAACGATCAAAGTCGATGGCAAGAGTGGTGCGGGAAAAACCGTGCGCTATCCCACAGCATTGGCCTACGCGCTCAGCGGGACCATGGACACGCGCTTCTCGGAGCACCGCATCTTGCTGTCGGACATGCGGTGCGACAAAAGCAATCCGTGCCGTGTCGAATTGCACGGATTGATCAACGAGCAGCTGTTTTCCATCGTGCGCATTTATACCGGAAAAAAAACCAAAGTGGAATTCGTCTGCGGCGACCAGAATTTCAAAAAAGGCACGATTCGACAAATTCAAAAAGAGATTTGCAAACAGCTGTTTAACTTGCACGTTCCGACCGGCGTCTGTCCCAATCGCCACTTGAACAAAGTGTTGCTGCAGCGGATCTTGTGGAAGCAAGGCAATCGCGACTCGAACCTCATGAAATTGAGCTACAACGAGTACACGAAAACGATGCTGGAATTGCTCAATCAAGCTGCGTGGGGAGACTTTTTGAAATTTGCGAAATCCAATGTTTTGAAGATAAAGAAAACGATCGAGCGCGAGAACCAAACCATCCACAACTTGGAGATGCAGCTGACCGAGCGCAAGAGCAACGCCGCGACCGAAGATTTGCGCAATCGTGCGTGGGGCGACCATCGTAAACAGTCGCTGATGGGATGGAAAGACGAATTGAAAGAGATCGAAAACATGGGCAACGTCGATTTGATCGGGATCATCGGCCAGTTCATGGAGAAAGCGGCGCAAGGAACGCCGACGAACGAGCTGCTCAACAGCGTGTGCATTCAGATGGAAACGTTCACGGATTACGTCAAGACGCACCAGCAGCTCAAGACGAAAATCACGCAGATGGTCGACAACAACGAAGGGATACGTTGGGGACCGGAACTGGCAACGAGCAAGATGATCGAAGTGTCCAAGGAGTTAGCGAGCGCGAAGCAAGAAGTGGGACGCATGGAACACGAGCTGGTGTTGTACAAGCGGTGCGCGGAAGTGGCGAGAATGGCAACTGAGGCGTACATCGCCAAGGCGGGGAGCATCATGGAGCATTACGGGTGCAACATCGCGCTGTCGAAATTCAAATTACATGCATTGATCGACCAGACGCCGCTCAAGTATTTGTCCGGTGGACAGTATCAAAACGAATGCTTGACGGCGTTTTTAACGATGCAAGAATACGTGAAAGATTACGCGAACTGGTCGTGTAACTTGATGGTGCTGGACGAGCCGGGCACGGCGATGGATGTTAGTTTATTGCAAGCGTTTGTGGATCAATTGCCGGCGAAATGCAACGTCGTGATTACGCACAAGGATATTGTATGCGACGGCGTAGTGTGTGTATAAATGTTAAAAAATTTACTGTTTAGACATATCAATCACCAACTCTTGTACTTGCTTCTCGTTGTTGTCGTACGCTTCGGCGTGCTGCTCCTCCATCATCTGTCCCAACACTTTTCTGCGCTCGTCCGCGTTTCGCAACTTCATTTGAAATTCCGTGCGGCGTTTGATAAAGTCGTTCTGGATCTCGTTCGTCAACGCTTCCCATTCTTTCTCGATCGCGTTTCCTTCGTCCTCGTACATCTCGTACAACACTCTGATATCCGAATGATTTTTGCCGTGGTGGTCCGCGATCGTCAAGTTCATCACGCTCGAGCACAGCGACCGCGTGTTGAGGCAATTTTCGCTTACCTTCGTCTTGAAAAACATCTCGAACGCGTGTTCCGTGTACAATCGACACGGCTGCGCTTCCCAAAACTCGTTGCGGAAGCTGTACAGCATCGTCGGCGCGTCGTCGACTTCCGATCGCGTCTCGCAAAATTCCGTGTAATCGCAGTTGAGGTGCCAAAAGTTTATACGGTCGTCATCTTCGTAGCTTTCCGACGCCGCGATGAACAGGTACAACTGTTCCTCCGAGTCCATATCGTACAGCAGCACAACACCATCCTTGCCGTATACTTGGTCATCGAAGCTTCCCGTCTCGAGCTGCGTCGAAGCGTGCGTGGTGCTCAATAAACAAAGAAATATAATCCAGCGGTATGTCATCGTTTGACACGCAAGGCATGGGTTTAAATACTTATCAAATTTAAAAAGGTATATATTGCCTTCGTGACTTTACGAAATGGCATCGTATTTAGCAATGAGCGGCGGTGGAGAGCGCGGCTGTTTATTAGTCGGTATGCTCGATCGTCTTCATAAAATGTCAAACGTCCAGTGGCAAGCCGTCGCGGGTATTAGTGCCGGAGCACTGGTCGGTTCCATGGTCGCGCAATCGACCGAAGCCACCTTTCAAGAAACCATCGATCAATTGAAATCCATGTTTCTTTCCAAAGATTTTCACGTCGTCGACAGCTGGACATGGGGTGGAGATATCGTCAATTTCCTCGACGCGTTTCTGTTTCACGATTCAATCTTTCAAAATACGCCGTTGAAACAGTTGATCGCGGACCACTTTGATACCGCCAACTGCCAACGCAAATTGTACGTCGGCGCGTACAACCGCAGCTTGCACCGCTACGAGACGTTCGATACCACTGCTACCAACCTCCCTGACGCCATACTCGCGAGTGCCGCCGTACCCGTTATCTTCCCACCCGTTGAAATCGATACCTACTTGTATGAGGATGGCGGTGTCGAACACTTAATTCCGGTGCTCGAGATTGAGCAGTGGGTGAAATCCACCGTTGGCAAAAAGCACGTCGACGTCTTGGTATGCTATCCTATTAACAACTACAAAGCCTTCAACGACATTACCGCCATGAAAACCGAGTATCCGCTGTTAAACAATATGGCGCGAACACTTTCCGACGATATGCTGTCCAAATTGAAGGACGATTTGCAGCACCTCGCCAAGTTGTGCGGCGTCTCGTACGAAGAATTGACCAAATCGAATTGCGGAACATTTATTAACGGCGATTTGACCGTTCGTATCCTATCAACAAAAGATGGACAACACCACAGCTTTGTGCATATGGATCCGAAAGTATCGATGGAATTGTACCATTCTGGCGAGTCGGCAGTAATTGACTATTTAACACCGGCGTTGAAAGTATAAATGGACCAGATTTTAAAACAGCCGCCGCGCAGCGTGTTCAAGATTCAAGCGGAATCGTTGACCTATGAGCAGATACAACACGCCATCGCGCAGAACGATACCAATCGCTTCTTGCGAGGCATTGTATCGACGTGCCAAGCGAACCCGCAGAAGGTTGTTGTCGTCGTGTACAAAGCGTTCAGTGATTCGGTGTTATTGGTTTTTGGCGCGAAACCACACGCCATCATTATCGACGGTACGAAAATAAAAAAAAACTTGGAAGAATATAGCGAGAAAAATTATATATATATATTTACACATTCTAGATAAACATGGCCGCTATATTACTTTATGGAAGTGGAAGTGTCGCTGTGTATTATGCTGCTTCTAAACTAGTTGGCAATGCTACAGGCCGCGTAATGGATTATGTACTTAACACCAACGCTGATGATAACATCAAAGATCAACACATTTTGACGTCGATCAGCGGTATGCTCGATACGTATCGTGAAATGAACTCGAAACACAAAGCCTACAACGCGATGATGGCCGTCAGAGAATCTTTAAACAAATTGAAAGATACGATCCAAGCAGCGCAATTACGAAAAGAATTGCACGAACAAGGCTATTTCACGCGATTTCGGACGTTTGACGCGTCTGCAGATAACAAGAAAATTGAACAGATTACGGAGGACTTGATGTTACGTCTGGAATTGTTTTCGAAATTACGGAATTGTTAATACAACAATGAACGATTTTGACTGTTTAAAAATACCCAAATGATGAATACAATAAGTATGATGAGCGTGCAAATCGTCGCACAGCACGTTGATAGGGTCGTTACCCATTGGAACACAGTCCAATTGCCACTGTCGCTGCCGATAACGTCGTAGTGTGGCGGAGGTTGTAAGTTCAACATTGGAATGGTCTCGTCATCTTGCTTTGTTTCACGCCGTGTTGGCGGCGGAACGTTTGGTCGTTGACGACGCGTGTTGTTCATTTTGTAAATAAAATGTTGTAAATTTATAGCTTAATTTTTAGGGTTAATTTTTAGGTCATAATGCGTTTTCAGGTGATGACACACACAGCACAATAGCTGACATTTTGGGATCTCAGTTTGAAAAAAATGTTGAAATTTTTTCTCGTTGTATTTCACAATGTTTGATATATGTATTGATAATTCTTCTGGTTCCAAATGATCAAAATCAAAGGTGCATGCCCTATCAAGCGTAACGACTTTATTGCACGCCTTGTTGTTGCACGCTCCTATTTCCAACTTCTTCTGATCAATCATCGCACGACGGCGTATGACACGTGGTTCTTGCCGTTTCTCCTCCTTGCGTTTCTTGGTAACCATGCGATGGCACGATATGCACAATGGTTGGCATGTTTTCAATTCTTTTTTCATAGCTTCTACGCCGCCGTGACAAGCCCAATGATTATAATCACTAACGTTATCTACTTTGTTTCCAAGATGATCGGCTTGCATCACTCTATCATCCTTACTTCCACAATCCTTGCATGTCTGCATCTTTTTCCATAGGAGCCAGAACGCGCGACATTTTCCGGTGGTTGTGGTTGGATTTATTTGCGTTTTTGCTAATGTATCACGACAACTACGACACCATGCTGTTAATTTGGTACGCCGATTGACCGTCGATTTGAAATCGGATTCTGGTTTTATATGCGAACAACACTTGCACAGTCTCGATCCTTTTGGTACCTCTTTCGCTCCCGCCAGACGTTTCCGTTTCTTTTGCGAGTTCCTCATAGATTTTCTGCAAAACTCGCACAATTTGAAGGCGGTATCATGTACCCGGGAACATTGCTTACACAGTCTCGATCCTTTTGGGACCTTTATATCCTTCGCTAAACGTTTCCGTTTCTTTTTCGAGTTCCTCCAAGACTTTCGGCAAAACTCGCACTGTTTGAAGGCGGTATCATGTACCCGGGAACACTTCTTGACGCTGCACTTCTTCATTTATGTAAAACATCGCGGGCCTTATATAGTGCCACTTTTGCGCAAGTTGTCGTGGCGCCATAACGGCTGCAAATTCGTATAATGGAAAGCCTTTTTTTGCTCCGATGTTTTGCTCATGTTGAAGCTGCAACACGGCAAGATATGATCGACGTGCCATTCACCCTGATTCGACCAATTCATGCCTTTTGTGAATTGTTTTTCTAGATGCATTTTTAAAAACGACAGCGTGCACCCCGTCAAATTGATCGTAGAGGCAGATTTCACATTGCCTTTCAACGCGGCCCACATTCTCGTCCGCATGTTGCAAATTAATTTGAAAATTGGATCCGACGCTTTGCGCCGGCGTTGATAGGTCCGATTGTATAGTTTCCTCTGTTCTTTCACCTCCGGTGTCATGCGCCCGTGGTACGCGGCGGCTGCGGCTCGATTCCAGTCGCGTTTGCGCTTTTTTCCAGCTTCCGATGCCATGAGCAGTTGATATCGTCGATTATTGTCTTTTTTATGACATGCCTTGCACCGGTTGCCGCACGTCTTGTAAAACTTATTGTCGGATTGTTGCGTATTGCAAGTCGTGCACGTCCGCATTTAAACGGCCCGCGCGGGCTTTATATAGTCGTGAATTTACATGTCAAACTCTTCGTAACACATGCACGAAAACAAACAGCGTTAATAAATCGAATATCTTCTTAACTTTTATTTTTTAACGTGTTTTTGCAAATAGTAATGCAGCTGCACGATGGCGTCGGCACAATCCTGTAAAAATCGTTAGTGAATGTTAATTATAAATGGATACAAAAAAATACTTACGTCTTTTTTCTTGTGTTTCTTCAACAGCTCCATCTGCTTCTTGTTTAAAAACGTCGCGACCAGCTCGATCGCCGCTTTCTTGTTCTTGCGGTGGTTGCCTTTACCCGACCCGAAAAAATTTTTCACCGCCAAAGGCGAGATCTTGACGGCTTGCTTGTAAAAGAAACAGCGAAACGAATTACATATTAATTTCATACGGCTTTGCATCTGAATCTCTAGCAGCAGCTTGTCCATGTCGCGAAACAGCTCGGGGTGCGCTTGTACAAAGTTGTAGGTCATCAGCGTGTAATCCGTCCGCTCTTTTTTCTTCTTCACGTAGGTGAACAGGTCGTAACAATCAAAGTGTGTCAAGGTTCCATTTTCCCAGACTGCGAGGCCCATGTTGCGTCTATCTTGTCTGTTAGTTAGTGATTGAAAAAATATAAAGAAGTAGATATACTCACGTGCCAATATCGATCGAGACAATTTTCATTTTACGAGGTATATATATTGATATTTATACGACTAAAACCATGATCGCTGTAAAAAATGCCACCACGGAAGCAGAACGAGAGGTGTTGAATCCCAAGTCCGTGCCGCCACCAGAGAAAAAGAACAAGAAATTACGCGTGCGATTCTTCGACGTGATCGCCGAATGTTTCAAAGGCAATTCGTACGTCGAGGTCGAAGTCGAGGAGGATGCGTTCGAAGAGGCGCCGAAAGAGTTTTCTACCCTAAATATTAAAAAAGAAGATATATAATTTATTTTTTCCACTGTGCTTTGCACTCGACACACTTGTAAAACGTTGTTGCGCTCTCGTCACCCGACCTCGTCTGCAGCTCAAACTTCTTGACGCGCCTGCAACCGCACTTGCCGCACGCCACTTCGCCTTCCACGACGTACTCGTCACCGTCGTCGCGCTGCACCGTGGATACCGTATGCTGCAGCAGATGGCGATCGATGTCTTGCAGGTCCATGGCAGTGTTGGCAATCATCAATCTCGCGACGCGGCCGTAATATACGGTGCCGTATTTCCAGAGACGCGCTTCCAATTTCTTCGCGGCGCGAGGCGCGAGGTTGCGCGTGGTTTGCAACTGTTGAATGACGGGTTTTCTCGCGGGATGCATGGTTGTTTGTGTGTATATGACGCCGTGTTTATATGTGTGTATGTGTATATTTTGTATGTAGCTGTCGGTTGAAAATGTAAAAAACCTTAAATTTATACCCCACAGAAAAAAATAAAAAGAGGTCCAAATTTCAAATTATATATTGTTAATGAAATAGTATTAAAAGGGGTATACCGTAATGCTGTGTATCGATAATATATATACAGCTATAAAAAAAAAATTTCAACATATCGCCTCGTAGACTACATACACTAATCTTTTCCCTATGTAAAAAACACTCCCGTCAAACCACCGTTCAACCGAATCGGAGCAAGTCGACATATTCAAACACATACATACATGTATATAAGTGCACAAACATTATGATAGATATGCCACGTTTTTATTCTATATATACAAATCCAACATCTTTCAAAATATGTCGGACAGCATCCTTCGAAAAATTCACGGCAACCGGATTTGGCGCAAAGATCCATTTAGTAGTCTGCGCGATATCAAAATTGTGATTCCGGACACCGATGGTGATTCCTTTCAATACATGGTGTTTAATGTGCCATTGAAATATTTGCGCAGCGGATGCACGTCCTTCATTGATTTCAAAAAGACGGGAAAGGCGCAAGCGTACAAAAACAGCCTCTTGGTGTTTCTCAAATTGATCGAGCTGTGCTCCACGTCAGGAAAAGACACGCGCGGCTCTAATTGCGCATGTTTCATTGAAACGGTGATGCGCAACGGGTTTTCCATCGGGTTTCGCATCTGGTTCTTCTCCAATCGAAAAGAGACGGAGCTTCACTTGTGTTTGATCAAGTTGATCATGGACAACAACAACGATTACGAGAAGCAGCAAAAACTGACGCCAAAGCTACAGGTCAAGTTGGCGTCGCACATGGGACACTTGACATGCAAAAGTTTGTTCGATTACATTAAATGCTGCAGCAACTACAACGACAACGAAGTGTTTATGACAGAGTGCGAAGATATCCATGAAAAAATTAGATTCAAAGAATACAAATTGCATCCTTCCAATGTCTTTTCCGTCGAGTCTACCGGGTTCTCGTACAGCTGTCTGGTGGGACAGCAATTCGAGCAGAACGACCATAAAAAATATTTCAACGGGAGCGAGTTTACCTTTCCAAATGAAGAGCACGTGCTGCGCGTCTCTACTGAGCAAATCACCGTCGACGAGCTGTGGCTCAAAAAGAAATACATCCCGTCGTATTTTTTTGAAAAGGTGCGCTTGCCCGCCGTCGAGGCGAAAGAGTACGAGGAGGGCGGCAATGCGTACGTGAAGCTCGTGGTGCCGGACCACGTCCATCAATATAAGAAAATCAACGACCAGCCGCTCATTCGTCTCTTGGAAGAAATGAGCAACAGCGACACCCATTTGGAATACGACAACGAGCATTTCTTGGGCGAGGTGCAGCCGTTGGTGCGCCAAGCGTTTGTCGTCACCTACATCGACCATACGTCCAACGTCTCTATTTTCACGGACAAAGGCGTGTCGAAATGGCTGCAGTATGCGCCGCGGTATTTGCCAAAGCAGGAGCTGAGTGACCAGTGGTTCACGGACATGCTCACCGACATGAAGCGCGACCCGGAAACCAAGACGTTGTTGGCGGATAAGAATTCGTTGGATGCGCTCGACACCATGAAGTACACGTGCGAGTTGCTGCAAGAGTACGACATCACCAATATGCAGAAGTTCAAAGAAAAGATGATGGACAATTTCTACCAAAACATCGTCTTGGACGTCGACGCCAACGTCAGCGAGCCAATCCAAATGATGCTACTCTGGTTCCACAAGAAGTACAACCATCGCATGTTCATTCATCGCAAGAAAACCGACCCGAACGGCTCCGTCTTTTTGAATTCGATGGCGTGGCGACTAAACTTCTTCGACGAAGATTTGCAAGTCAGCACCGGACATCCCACCTTGATGCTCTTGACCAGCGGCCGCCTCGACGCCTATCGACAAGAGCTCAACTTGCACCTCAACATCATTTTCACGGGCGAGGGCGCGACGTCCAAGTCGTTTCTGTTTGAAAAGATGAAGCAGATGTCGATCCCGGGCACCATCTCCGAGCTGACGTACCAAACCAAGCGCGCGAACGCGGTCGACCACGACGAAAATGATTTGATCGTCGTGTTCAACGAGGCGCCGCAAGGGATGTTTATGTCCAACTTGAAAAGCATGCAAAAGTCGGACGGCGAGCAGGAGGCGGCTTTCAAAGAAAAGTTGACGTCGCAGATCACGAAATGCAAGACTTTCGTGAAAGATCCGGAGACGGACGAGCGCACCAACCGCATGGTGATCAGCCAGAGCATCGGCGTGTACCATGGCGCCACCAACGACGATCCATCCACGTGCAACGAAGCGATGCAAACGAGATTTTATTGGGGCGAATTCGAAAAGTGCGAGCGAAAAAACAAATCGATCGACGAGTGCATGCGAGGCGAGCGCGAGTGGCAGCAAGTGGGAGACAAGGCGCTCAAGCGATCGCTGCATTACTTTCACCTCGAACAATTCCAAATGATGCTGCTGTTCAAGCTCATGTTCATCGGGATTATCAAGTATCCGACCTTGGACGTCAGCGATTTGGTCTACGCGCAATTGCAAAAATCGCTTCGCGGGCAAAAAATCGAAACCAGCACGCGTTACAAAGAGCGATTTGACATCGTGTGCATCATCTTTACGATGATCAACGCGCTGGACACGGTGTACAATTACGAGGGAGGCGAGCAGTACAACCAGCCGTTCGACCCGCGCACCTTGCTCGACTTGGAGCCGTATCTCTACTGCACCGAGGAGATAGCGATCTTTGCGTTTACGCTGCTGAGCAACGAAATCTACAACCCGAGCGAGACGAAAATATTGAAAGCGGTGTGGAAGTTGTGGAAGCAAAAGGGCGGAAAGGACTATGAAAAGAAAATAACGCAGGACGGGACCGTTGATTACGCGTACGACTTTATCAAACTGGACAAGTCCGGCAAAAAATTGCGCATGCAAATATCGCAAGCGATCCCCAACCACCACGGCCGCCCCTCCGATTTCAACATCAAGGCGGCGCTGAAAAAATTGAAAAGCAAAAGTCTTCCGAGCTATCCCATGATGTTGGCGAGCAACGTCGACGAGCGGTACAAAGAGTATCGCGACGGATCTCCCGAGCGCGAGCCCGGAAGCGTGAGCACGACCTTGACAGACGGCATGAAAGAAGATACCGATGCCTACTTCAACATTCAGCTGTTTCACTTGATCCGCAAGGGGGAAGACATCGATCCAATCGGCAAAGCCGTGCAAAATTGCCGGCACAAGTTCACGACGCGGAAAAAGATCATGTTTGGATGCCCCGAGCGAAAGGACGCGGTCATTCAGTACCCGTCCGTGTTCAAAGTGATCGAGATGATACCGAACAATCAAAAAGAGATGCGGCGCAAAAATCCCTTGTTCAAAGGAAACATCTCGATGAATCTCCGTCAAATGAACGACAGCGAGCTGTTGCCAGAGGAACGGCATACCGGCAGCGTCATTCGCACGGATCTCGACAATTGGGGTGTGATGCAGCATGCGAAGCGGTTGAACGTCAAGCCGGAGCATTTGAAAGTGTTTTTTCAACAATACAGCCACGAATTGGTAGAAGAGAAGATGGTGATTCAACCGCCGTCGTTGGCGATCAATTACCCAGACGACGTGATCGAGTCGTATCGTCAATCGGCGCTGGTAAACAGCGAAGAGTACGTGGATCCATACGAATCGTTTGATTTTGAAGGATTGGCAAATGCAGAACGGGCAAAACGAATGAGAATCGTATAAATAGAGAGTGGAGTATAAAATATATATATCTATGACTACGTTTGAAATTATTGATACGTTACACGATTTTAACCCTACGGACATGAGCGACCCGGCGCTTTATCTCTTTCCTTGGAGTTTCTGGTGCGTCTTTTTCGAACCCAAAGTCAAAGACCAAGCCACGCAGACGGACCCGTGCGAATATTGCAAGCTAGGCCGAAAAGTAGCAACCAACTACGGCAGCATGTGGAAATTACTTCTCAGTTGACCATCCTTTGCTGCTGCATAAGATTTCCGCCTCTTCGACGCAGAGCTGACATTGCTTTTTCAATTTGTATTTTGCCATCACGAAATCTTCCCACGTCGCGTCTTTTTTGGTGCGGCGAAACACGTCGATCATGTAACACAACGCTTGCCACATCTCGTCGCGCCACCGCAATTTCCACGCGCGGGTGCAATCTAGGCCCCACGAGACAAACATGGCCGAGGTCTTGCCGCTGCACGCCATCTCGAGATACATCTGCGGCACGTAATAGTAGGTCACTTTCACGTTCGCTTTCTTTCTTTTTCCCGGGCACTTGATCTCCACGATGCCGTTCTCCCCGGTGTCCGTCTCCTCGTAAAATCCATCGGGGCTGGCGGCGAGGTAATTGCATTCCGTGTGGTGCATCATCGGCGCTTCCATCGCCACGATGTTGGGCATGTGGTTCAACAAGCTTTCCATCGCAATATCCTCGTGCTCTTGCCCCCAGAGCATAAATTTCTTCGCGGTTTCTGGAAACGGGGCTTTTCTGCGCCCTTCGAAGAGTTCTTCGTAGATGCGAATGCGATCGTCGGGGTTGTCGCAAAACAACAGCGGCGACAACTTACTCCCCGTGATTTTGCCTTTTCGCGCCTCGAACCATTCGGGACTGCGCTGCTCGGGCTGCTGGATGTTTTGGTCGGCCAAAGAGAAGAATCGATCGTGATAAAAATTAGACATTTTATATTTACAATTTATGTACACTTATATACTCTGTTTTTTTTACCCGCGGAGCCGAATTCTGCTTGCAACCGTTGCAGAATTTCATTTACATACATATTTTACTGTTTATATACCCCCTTTATAATTTTAACTCAGGAAACTCGGAAGTTGTGTTATTCGTGTCGTCCTCTATGTCCGAGTCTACTTCCGAATCATCCGAAATAAACTCGATCTCCGACGGTTTAAAATACGTCAACTTGGTCGTGTCGTCTTCTAGATATACACGTACTCCTACTAATTGTTTACGCCCGTCAAAACGTTCTACGAATCCAGTTGCATCGGAAGAAACAATTCGTACATAATCGCCTATTTTAATTTTCTTTCCATTGTTGTATACGCGCCATTCCTTGTACCCTTCGCTCAACAGCGCATCGATTTGAGCTTCATTCAGTACGTCGTCCGTCTTATACAACACTTTTTCGATTTGTTGCACAGCAGATATGTTGTTCCAATCCAAATAATCATCAGCTTTATATTGAAACGGTTGCTCTGGCTTTTTGACCGGTATGATCATCGCGGTGACGACTTTAAAAAATTGTTTCAACGGTATGATCCAACGGCATCGTTTTTCTTCACCGATAAACGGACCGATGTTGTTGGTGTCTTGTACCATTGCGTATCCAGCTGGTTCGTCATTATCCAATAGATCCAGCAAATGAATTGCTCGTTTTAGCTCATCTGCGTCTAGACGATATGTAATCCGTGGATCGTTTTGGTCTATGTCTAATTTATCGCGTAATTCTTTTACCTCCTGCTTCATCGTTTCCGTTGCAGGAGGACTCATTCTTTCGTCCAAACGACATCGTTTAATATTGTACCACCATATATCGTCTTTTTCATTCCAATTATCTCCTCCAAATCCTTTGGTGGGAATCATTCCGTTGAAACACTGAATCCACTCAATTGACACGGCATGTCCCGTGGTATTCTGCCCCGTGTATTCTTTTTCTGCATAACTCAAAAAAGCAGTAAATGGTTTTATGTCAAAGTCGATAGATTGTGCAAAGACCAACAACTTATCGTCCGAGTCATGCAACTCTGCGCGATATCCCAGCATGGCACCTCTAATATGCAACGCGGCACCTTTCGCGCGGTCTAACACCCACCAGTAATCATCGTCCTCCAATGCGACATTTTTGTACTTGTAATTTAGTGCAACTGTGCCAAATGATGGAAATGCTCGTGCAAAGAGAGCAATGTAAGCTGGTAGGCGTTGTTCGTTGGTCGTTTTTTCATACGCATCCTTCGCGTCCGTGTAATTTTTTCTCGGAACGTCCTTGTGTTTATGAAAGTAATCGAACGCTGTCGAACATAACCGAGCTTCTTTGATCAGGCGTTCCAATGCAATAAATTTATGTTGTTCACGAGCAGTAAATGGTCGTCCGATGCAATTTTCTACCGCGTGTTTCAATGCCCATATTTGACATGTCGGGCCGGTTTGAAATTCGCAGTCGTCCATTTTGTTCGTTGTTTTACTCTTTATATATAGTTTTTTCTCACAGCGGATGGACTTTGCGCGTGCTCTTGCGCCGTTTCTTTTTCGTCTCGGTTGGATACTTGTCTTTGTCGTATACTTTTGCCACGTTGAAAAACACGCGCGCTTCTTTGTACTCCACCAATGCGTCGTTGTCGAGGTCCAGTAGCTGAAAAATCGTCTGCAGGTCGGCTTCTGGAAGCTCTATACCTAGTTCGTAGAGAAACGTGCGAAATTGCCCTATGTCCAATTTTTCACCATGCTGTTTCCATAGTATGTTCAACTGGTCCGTGTTTGACATGTTTATCAACCGACAAATGGTTTTTATACTCACCAAACACCGTTCAACCGAAATACATACACATACACATACACAAACAAACAAAACAACAAAACAAAAAAATATACCCTATAAAAGACACAAACCAAGTTAAACAAAAACAACAAACATGCAAGCTGCGATGGAAAATTACAACAAACGCAAAGCAGAAGACGCTGGATTACCTGCGCAAGGTGGTGCAAAAAGCACCATTGCCCCTGCACGACGACCACAAAAGTTCTGGTTGCCGCTTGCCTTTGATGGTGGCAAACCGTTTGATATCATTCACGCGGTCAACTGGACGGGCAAAAAGCTTCCGTCCTTGGTACGCAGCGGCTTTGTACCGAAGCCAAACGACACCAAGTTCAATACGTTGTCGTTCTCGTCGCCCATGGTTGCTACGAAATTCTGCGATCTCGGCCCGCGCGGCGACATCGGCAAGTTTGGCAAGGTAGAAACCAATGCCAAATTCAACCTTTCCATCGTGGACGAATTGCCCGATCGGTTCAATACGCCCAGCAACAAAAAGCGCGCGGAAGACTTCACCGCGTGGTTGCACGCTACCGTCGATTCGATGATCACGTCGGGATGGGACGCGGAAGGTGTATGGGAAAAGCACAAGAAAACCGCAGTCAAAGAAGCCAAGAAAGAAGCCAAGAAAGACAATGGCCGTACGGCAAAAGAAATCTTTGTAGCCAATGCTACTACCGCATTGTTCAAAACGTACGAAGAGCGAGAGACGGAAGAAGACAAGCCAAGGTACGAGTTTACCACCAAGTACCAAATCGGCATGCCGCCGCGCGTCAATCGCCCGGTATTTTGGAAACCGACGCGCAATCAAATGGGCGAAGTCGACGTCAAAAACGTCACCGATACCCTTCCTTCCAAAAAGAATGGATTGCACCAAGGATCGGTGATCAAATTCGGTTTTGATTTGGAAGCGTACGATACGGACACGATGTACGGCGTCAAAGCGAAATTGAAGCCAAACGTCTTGTGCGTCTACCTTCCAAAGCGCAAAGAACGCAGCATGCAAGACATGATGGGGGATGCGACGGAATACATCTCCGATAACGACGAGTATTAAACGAGACGAGGCGGCGAGAGACTGGAGTGAACGGAATGAACGGAGTGAAATTAAAAACAAACAACATACAATAATATATATACAACAAAAAAACTATTTCTCCAATTCATGATAATCTAGCAGATTGTCTACCTTCTTCTCGACACGCTGCACCTTCAACGCGGCAAACAAGAAAAACACCATTCCAAGCAAGATGCCGGTGGATATCAGCCATGTTACCAAAACAATCGTTTCGTTCATTTGCTGCTGCCATGCCTTCATCGATGTAGCGAGTTCGCTGATGTCCGACATGGTTTTAAAAAAGAGTGTGATAAATATATACTATAAATAAATAAAATACGTAGATAAATATGTTATCGTATATCAGCGGTTCCGCCTCTCTCTTTTTTCTCATATGGGTCGTTTCAAAATGCGGCGTCTATCACCGCCATTACGTGGAGCGCTCGGTCAAATTCGAGGAGGCAAAGTTTCTCATCTTGTCCGACGCGTGCACCGATCCGCGACGTCGCGCCGTCTTGAGTGAACTCTGTATGCAAAAACAAAAAATGCTCTACACCAAACCGTGGCTCGGCGCGATCTTCGACACGGCCGACGATTTATCGATCCCATACAGCCAAAACCTTCCCAAAATAATCATCGCGATGATGATCGTGGCGTTGGTGGTGCTTCTCGCGTCCGGCATCCAGATACGGCGCAACAAGCAGACAGACGACGCGCGCTATTGGAGCCTTCCCATCAAAGGTGATGCATTAAAGGTGGATTGACCATCATCAATTGTTGGCGAATTTGGTTGTGATAGACGCTGGAAGAAGAAGTACTCCCTTCCGCGTCTCTAAATTTAACAATAATACTTTTGTATAAAATTTCATACGTTGCCGATATATCCTCTTTCCTCTTTGCACCCGTGATGACAATCTGCCCGCTGCGAAAGATCAGAAACACCAACTTGGGCTCGATGCTGCGGAAGATCAAGCCCGGAAACAACGACGGCTCGTAGCTCGCGTACAGGTTGTATTTCTGCGCGATCTCCTGCAGCTTGATGGGAAATCCCACCTCGGCATGCGCCACGACGTTTTGTATCCCAAACTTATTGAACGACACTTCTAGACCGCACCGTTGCAGAATATGGCAATACTTTCTCGCGGCGAGACGGCTGAGCCACTCGTTGCGCGCGCCCGTGATGACCATATTGCCGGATGCAAAGAGCAAGGCAGTCGTGCGAGGATAGACAATTCGAAGCGTGGCCGCGGCGAATGTACTGGGATTAAATTCGATAAAGCCCGATTTCAAGGCAATGGCACGCAAATCCAAATGGCATCCCAAGCTGCAGGTAGAAACGACATTGACCAAACGATACTTAACGACTTCCACGTCCGTTTCGTCCGCTGCTTTTTTCAGCGTCGTAAAGTCGATCTTTTTCGCCTTTTTCTTTTTGGAAGGCTTTTTGCTGCGCGGCATGACGATGAAAGCTCTAGTATGTATATTTATGTGTAGCTGTGTATATATATATATATTTTTTTTTCGTGTTCGGTTGGCTAAAAATTAACCTTAAAAAGACTTCTCGAATGGTTCCACAAAATTAAACCGACACAAACAAACACGCACATATATACACACAAAGACCTAGGTATATATATAAAAAAACATATATATATACATACAAACAAAACAAACAAACCAACAAAACAAACATGATGCACCTCTCACCATTTCACGCCCACGTCGGACAACCCGTTACCGCTGGTCTTATTCGACACATCGCAAACGGCCGCAAATTCAAAGTGTACAAACACAAACTCGAAAAGTATGCTCGAGGAAACGATGTGTGGTTTTGCACACCAGACGGCGATATTTATCAAACTGCAGTGCAGGTCGGTGGCCAGTTGAGGTGTTACGTACCGAAACGAGTCACCTTAGACGGTGGACAACGCCACGTCGGCACGCGGGTATCGGAATGGTACATCGACATGCGTACGCATTGCCTTTGCACGCTGGTCACCAAAAGTATGCTTGAGAATGAGATATTTGTCTTTCAACCGAATGAATATACCATCGAATTGGAGCCGGAGAATGAACCTTGGAATTCCGACGTCTATTACCTTCGAAATTTCGAACGTGTGTGGAGCGAGCCAAGCGAGCCTAGCGAGCCGAGTGAAGCGCCGAGACCAAGTGCGCCGAGGCCAAGGAGTCTATCGCCGAAGCAATTTCAATCCTTGTTTCAACAGACACTTTCAACCGACGGTAAATTGTTGCAGCGCAAACACATCAATCAACAGCAAGCGAGTACATTAAAAAGTTTAATATCTACACTATAAATACATCTATATAAACCAAACAAACATGTCTATCGCATTTTGGAACGCTCGCAAAAAGCAAAAGCGCAATCCGCGCCTTGAATTTCAGCTAAAAAACCCCGAGACGTTCATTTTCAAAACCAAATACATTTCGGATCAAACTGCTCTCGCGTCTTTTACTAAATTATCACGTTATACGTATGAAATATCCTCCGACCAATTATCCGCGGTGTTGAACGTCGCTGCGGATAATCGATGGGAAGTTGATCCGATTCCTGAATACGTCGAAAAAGCCTTGAATTTTGATCTCAACATGCCGTTCGACGACCGTTTTAAAGAAACCGAAATATGGAAGAAAATGTTTCCATACCAACGCGATGGCGTGCACATGGTAGTGACAAAATTCGATGGACGGTGCATTATTGGTGATCAAATGGGAGTAAGTTTACAAAAATCTGTACTGAATTAAATTACATCACTAACAATCCATAGCTGGGAAAGACACTTCAATCTCTCGCCGTGTGCCGTTATTATCAGCATCATAGAGTCCTCGTCGTGTGTCCAGCATATTTGAAGTATACGTGGAAAAACGAAATCCAAAAATGGATCGGCGAATCGACAAATATTACGATGATCAACAAGGGTACCGATCAAATCCAAGATGAAGATGGGTACATTATCGCATCGTACGAACTCGCGACGAAACTCAGAGACGTTTTGAAACGATTGAAGTACGATATTGCAATAGTCGATGAATCGCACTATTTGAAAAACGTAAAGTCGAAGCGTACCAAAGGATTGACACCGGTATTGAAGAAGATGAAACACGTATTGCTTTTGACGGGAACTCCGTGCCTCAATCGAAGCTGCGAACTGTTTAGTCAGGCGCATATCGTACGCAAAGAGTTCTTTCCAAAATGGCGACCATACACCAAACGGTACTGTGACGGACAAATGTCAATTCTAGGTTTTTTCGAATACAGCGGCAACACGAACAAGGAAGAACTGCATTGGCTGACGAAAAAAACCGTCATGATCCGCAGGATGAAGAAGGACGTATTGAAAGACCTTCCAAAATTGATCCGGTCACAAATATATTTAGAAACACCGCCGTCGCGAAGCAATAAGTTGAAACCGAAATTTGCGGAATGGAAACAGATTAATAAAGACATGCCAAAAATGGTGCCAGCGTCCAAACAAATTCGCGAAGCAGCATTCCGCAGAAAAGCAATCATTTCTGAACTGTTTCGCATGACGGCAGAAGCGAAATTGCCGGCTGTGAAGAAGCTCGTTGCTGATCTAGCAGCGACCGGTACAACTTTTATTATCTTCGGTCACCATCAGCATTTTTTGAATGGTATTTGCGAAACGTTGGAATCGTCCAATACGCGTTACATGAAGATCGATGGGTCTACATCTCTGAAAAAACGAGACGAGTATGTGAACGACTTTCAAGCGGGAAAAATTCAAGTGGCGGTCTTGTCGTTATTGGCCGCAAGCACAGGATTGACGTTGACGGCGTGCTCGACGCTTCTATTCGGCGAATTGTACTGGACAAGTGGTCAGCTTCTTCAAGGAGAATCCCGGATTTCCCGGATTGGCGCAACAGAGACGTCGGATATACGTTACGTAATTAGCCGCGACACGTTGGACGAGCATCTGTTCAAAATGGTATCGTTTAAACAGGAGAACGTGGATAAAACATTAGATGGAGCGAAGTTCGTAGAGTTTGCGGGTCTTCAGTCCATGATCGAAGCGGTCGAGGGGGTATAAAAGGCCCCAGAGATTTAGAAAAGATGCCGTCTCGAATGCCGCATGAAGTTATCGATGGAATTGAACATAAATTTTGTAGTAGATGCAAAGAATATAAGGTGCTTGAGATGTTTTCTAATAATAAACGTTTGTGGGATAAGTTAAGTCAAAGATGTAAACCGTGTAAATCTGAGGAAGATAGAGCGTACAGGAAAAAATATCCTGAGAAAGGTTATGCTAATAACAAAAAATGGAGAGAGAATAATCGAGAGAAAGATCGAGCTTCTAAACGCAAAAATACAAGAAAAAGAACACTAAATGGTAAACGCGCCGCATATCAGAGAAAAAGATACCACACCGACGTTGAATATCGTTTATCATGCCTTTTAAGGAAACGTCTAACGGGTGCACTCAAAGCACAAGGTGTGAAAAAGACAACAGCAACACTCAAATTATGCGGATGCAGTCTTGAAAAGTTGAAACAGCACTTAGAGAAGCAGTTTACAGAGGGCATGTCATGGGAGAATAAAGGGGAGTGGCATGTCGATCATATTCGTCCCGTATGTTCATTTGACCTTACTGATATCGAGCAGCAGAAGGTTTGCTTCCATTATACAAATTTACAGCCATTATGGGCTATTGATAATTTTCGTAAAAGCGGTACATACGACTTATTATAAACTAAAAATTAAAATTTTAATTGTAGTTTGTTTGTTTTTAATTTCACTTCCTCTCCATCCTCTCCATCCTCTTCGCTTTCCACCGGCTGCAGCCAATCGTAGTGTGCATCACGACCATTCCCAGTCAACAATAACACGATTCCACCATCTTTGATATCTTCTCTGTTATACTTTTCTCCGTTTTCCTTCAAGGTAGCGATATCTAATTTGTAATGTCGTGCTATTGCCTTGAGGATGGTATCGTCACCGTAATCGCCATTATTGATGGAACTTAACATTTCTGCCTTGTATCTACGCGCCCAGTTACCAAATTCTGCCTCAGGAAAAATCTCCTTGTCTTTTTTTATAATTTCAACTACTTTTTTACGAAATCCCCTTGCTCCAACAATATCTTGTGTTGTCGAGCCAAACTCCGTCCCAAACTGCGTCCCCGGTTCTTTGCCAATCGCCCTCGACGCGTCTAAGATGCTGCGGTACATGCAGTGCCCATCACCCGGCACGTTCATCACTTTGTATTTCACACCATTATATGCATCAATATATGCTGGTGATTCGTGTTTGTGTTTTTTGCTCGAACCGTTGCTACTATTCGCTCTACGCTTCATATTGTGCAAAGATATACCCTTGCTTAAATACGTTGCCAGATTATTCTTCGTGTAACACGCGATTGCCAAAATGATAACTTATTAACCTCGTCTAGACTCATAGATGTTACATTAATTCTTGCATTGGCATGCTCCAAATTCAACATGCGCATTCCCGGTTCCAAAATATCTCTGTGTATGCAATTTTTATCCACACTTTCAACGGCGACAGCACCATCTTCCAATTCTTTCAACGTAAATCCATAAGACAT
>Ga0114934_10000594_pt1 | contig 22951 bp, 23 predicted proteins | sample 4SBtaG_2_FD_99695 | JGI IMG/M metagenome (GOLD analysis project Ga0114934, IMG submission 99695) | Deep subsurface microbial communities from Kolumbo volcano to uncover new lineages of life (NeLLi) - 4SBTROV10_white metaG | ecosystem: Environmental > Aquatic > Marine > Volcanic ...
CCGGCCCTCGGAATCGGCGAAGGCGAAGAAGGCCGCGCGCCGCACCGAAGATGGGCACGAAGTCCACAGCTTCGACACGCTTCTGGCGGCGCTCGCCACCCAGTGCCGCAGCATTTGCAGGGTGAAGACTGGTGGGCGCCAGTCTTTCGAGCAGATCACGGAGGCCACCGCGCTACAGAGGCGAGCCTTCCAGCTCCTGGGGTTGTAGCCAGAAACGGGAAGAGCCAAATCCCATGAAACCCCCGTCCCACAACCATTAGCACGCCATACTCAGGGTAAACTTAGGTCTAATAGTGTCGAGCCTCAGTTGACAGCAACAAGGGCAAAGAGTACGCTTGTTTCATGGGTGATGCCTCATCGGTACTTCGAACACTCGATAGCTTCCCTCGCATGAGACTTGGTCAATTTCCCACACCCGTTCTGAAACAACAATTCAACGAACGGACATCTTTCTGGGTTAAGAATGACGGAGCGTCGTCAAAGATATACGGAGGTAACAAGGTCCGTAAGCTTGAATATTTGTTTCCATTTGTCAAAGGCGTGAACAAAACCCGGCTGGTAATAATAGGCGGCAATATGTCGCATACGACGCTGGCATGCGCCCTTCACGCTCCTTCTGCCGGACTTGATGTTACTGCTGTAGTCTATCCTCCACCCGAATCGAAAAACTCCGGAGAAGTTGATCCCAGGCTTTTAAAAAGCGAAGCTGAGGTCATCAAAAGAGGCTCCTATCTCACTACAATGATAACGGCTAAGCTACTCGCGCGCCGCTCCGGCTCCTTTTTCGTCCCTCTGGGAATATCGATGCCAATAACAACTCTGGGACATATCAAAGCAGGATTAGAGCTATATGAGCAGGTAAAAGCCGGTCTGCTTCCTGAACCGGAAGTCATCTGTATAGCTCATGCCTCAGGAGGAACACTGGCAGGTCTTCTGATCGCTCTGGCGTTGATCGATTCGAAATGTGGCATATTGGCAGTTCAAACCGTTGAAAAAATCATATCGGGCAAGAGGCGTCTCAAGGTATTGCTTAAAAATACTATCAATATTTTAGGGGCGCCTGAATACTTGAACAGGAGCGCCTTAAGCAGGCTTATATTATTGGAAGACCGATACCTTGGAAAGGGGTACTTTTCCCGTAGCAGGGAAGCAGACCTCGTACAAAAACGAATTTCGAATGAAAGCGTTAAGCTCGATCCTGTTTTTACAGCAAAAGCTATGGCGGCTATGGTTTACGCCATGGAAGAATCCCCCGATAAGAATTATCTTTTTTGGAATACACACAATGATGGAGCACAATGAAGCCAGCCGAAAGCAAAAAGGCTATCGGAAAAGGAGAGTTGCAATGATGAATAAGTTGAGAGCTCAAATGTTTATTCTTTTATTAGTGAGCCTTTTCGGAGTTGTCAGCATGGCACAACAACCACAGGAGGGCAGAGTTAAAGACCACGAGGCTTTGAGAGCCCTTCGTTCAAAAGTCACAGAAGCAATGAACAAGAAAGACGCCAAGGCTTTGAGAGAATGTTTCGCCAAAGAGTTCGTATTCACCGGCGTCGATCAAACGGTGGTAACCAGTGAAGATGGACTTAAAGCTTACAATAATAAGATGTTTGAAGCACCTGGACATCTTCTGAAAAGCATTACCTGTAATCCTGAAGCCACAATTCTTACGAAATTTATCGGTGATGATGCTGGTTATTGCTACGGAGTGAGCAATGACACATACACTCTTGCAAACGGTAAAACAGCACAAATGCCATGCAAGTGGACAGCGCTGGTCGTAAAGGAGGACGGGCAATGGAAAATAGCCGCCGCCCAGGCAGGCGCTGACATCCTGGATAATCCAATATTAAAGAGAACCGAATCAGCAACCTACAAACTGGGTGCAGGTGGCCTCATTCTCGGTCTTCTGCTCGGGCTCATTCTGGGAGCATTGGTTTTTCGAATGAAAAAGGCCTAACAAATCTTCAGATTCACTGGGAAAGGGCGTCTTCATGGTGATAGACCTCCATGTCCATGTTCTCGATCTCACAGAGTGTAAAGCTCTTCGGCAATCAGACAGCCAGGTTGGAACTGACGTTGCTGTACGTTATTTTATGAAACACTACGGTATTTCAGCGAGGCAGATTAATATTGACAAGAAACGAATGAGCTTTCATCTGCGGGTACTACAACAGATAAGCAATAGTGAGTTGACCGGAGCCGTTCTCCTGGCACTGGACAACGCCAGAAATACAGACGGTCAATCAATTCCAGGTTATCCGGCTTTTACTGCGGATAACGATTTCGTAGCTGACTGCGCATCTGGAAACCAGTTCCTTCTTTTCGGCGCTTCCGTCCATCCGTACCGAAAAGATGCTCTGGATGAATTGGAACGTTTAGTTGAACGCGGAGCTTGCCTGATAAAATGGTTGCCTTCAGCTCAGAACATAGACCCTGGGAATCCCCGCTGTATACCTTTTTTCGATGCGATGGCCCGTTTGAAGATTCCACTGCTCTCTCATACAGGAATGGAACATACAGTGAGCGGAGGCGATTGGCGTTTCAACACACCAGAAAAACTCATTCCGGCTCTGGAAAGAGGAGTATGCGTGATAGCGGCTCACTGCGGAAAACGATTGCTTCTGCATGAAAGATCCTTCTTCGATCAGTGGAAAAAAATGGCCCAAGAGTACAAGAATTTTTATGGCGACATAGGCGCCTTTCTGGTTCCAACCCGGTTGCCGGCTCTAAGAGAGATTGCTCAAAACACTGAACTATCACGGAAGGTGCTTTACGGTTCCGACTTCCCTATGGTCCCGTGGACTACCGGCCTTTCGTTTATTACGGGCCGGAAAAAGGCAACAAATTTGTCAAAGCTTTCAAATCCATTTGACCGGGCGTGGAAAACCGTAAAGGCCACCGGAATACCCGATGAAGTTTTTTCGAGAGCCGTTACTTTACTGAAAATACCGGATTCAAAATTGATCTCATCTGCCGATTGCCAGGGGAGAAATATTGATGAAAGGTAATCTCTGGAGCATGAAGTGGAAAAGTCCTGAAGTGCCCCACGCTCTGCTTGATATTGGACGAGGATGCAACATCACATGCAGAGCTTGCTACAACACAGTTTCCGCAGAGTTTAAAGCTGTTGAGGACGTCAGAAAAGACCTCGAGCTTCTGTTGGCAAAGAGGAACCTTGACTCCGTGTCAATTCTGGGCGGAGAGACCATGCTGCACCCCGATATTCTTGAAATCGTGCGTATGGTCCGTGACCACAATGTTCATGTCGAGTTGTTCTCGAATGGCCTTATGCTGAATGAGGAAAATGTTGAAAAGTTGCATGAAGCGGGAACAGACTCCATTTTCCTCCACATAGAAAAGGATCAGAATCGCAAAGATCTCCCTTCTCAGGATTCAGTCTCCGCCCTTAAACAGCTAATTGCTGAAAAAGCGAATCTCGTTTCCCGCCACGGAATAAGTGCGGGAATCACTTTCACGGCATTCAGGGATGAACTTGACTCCATGCTGGATGTAATAAGGTTCACTATCGACAACAGCGACATCGAATACATGCTGATAACCCTTTACAGGGAAATGCAACTTCTGGGAAAGGTCTCCGGTGATATCGAGACCGGTCTGAGGACCGAAGAACCCGGTATCCAAAACAGTGGACCGGATTCTCTGACCCTGCAGGAAATTAAAAAGCTGATGGAGGAAAATCTTAAGATAACCCCCTTCAGCCGGGTTCCTTCGAACCTGGACCCGTCCAGCTACAGGTGGCTGTCGTATCTTGTAGGAAAAGCGCACTTTAAAAATGGAGATTCACTGTATCGCAACCTCTCTCCCAGCAGGTTCGAACCATTCTACTTTAAACTCCACCGCCGACTCTCAGGCCGATACTCCTTTTCACAGAAAAATAAACCCGCACTCTTCAGATTTCACCTCCTGCTCAATTCGTTGCTGGGAGGTTCGATTTCATCCAACTCGAATCTGTTGATAAAAGGCCTTTTACCGGGGACCAGTCTTAGATGGTTACGAATCGTTTTCCAGTGCCCGGCTGAGGCCCTTGAGGACGGAAGGATAGTTCATTGCATGAACTGTCCGGATGCCGTGGTTAAAAACGGAAAGCTTGTTCCAGTTTGCCTCTGCGACCAGGTGGTTTGATGAAGATTTTAATGATATTGCCTGATTCTCATATGCACAAAATCAAAATCGGGTCTTACGTACGTTCGATGAGGGAGATGCCCCTGACGCTACCAACACTGGCCGCTCTCACTCCGTCGTACCCGGATCTGGAATTGACGTTGGTTGACGGTAGCGTCGAGCCGGTTCCACTTGATGCCGGGGTGGACCTGGTGGGCATAAGCGTTATTACCGGGTGTGCTGAAGAAGCCTACAGGATTGCGGACAAATTCAGGACCAGAGGAATCCCTGTAGTGCTGGGAGGAGTCCACGTAACAATTCTCCCGGGAGAAGCCTCTCGACACGCAGACGCCATAGTGACAGGAAAAGGAGAAAAATCCTGGGCTCGGTTGCTTGGTGATTTTAGAAACGGAGAGATGAAAAAAGTTTATTCGGAAGAAGCCGGAGATGAAAATGCAATTGAGGAAATACCAGTCCCAAGATGGGACCTGCATAAACGGTGGAGATACATGGTGCCCTATTCGGTTCAGGCTACTCGCGGATGCCATCATGCCTGTGATTTCTGTACAGTACCTGCTGTATGGCGAAGGTATCTGAAAAGACCCGTTAGTGAGGTTCTCAGGGACGCATCTGCAGCTAAGAGTCGCTTTGTGGCTTTTAACGACGTTAGCCTTTTCGAGGATCCGGAGTATTCAAAGGAACTGTTGCGCGGCCTGGTGCCTCTCAAGAAAAAATGGGGGGGGCTGGCCACGGTCGATATCATTAAAGATGATGAGCTTCTTCAGTTGCTCCGGGATAGCGGGTGTACTTACCTGCTGTTTGGATTTGAGTCCGTCAGCCAACCAACCCTTAAGCAGATAAGGAAAGGGTTTAACAATCCTTCCGCATACCAGGAACTCATGCGCATAATGCATTCCCTGAATATTTCCGTTCAGGGTTGCTTCGTATTTGGATTCGACCATGATGACAAAACGATTTTCGACAACACGGTCGATAGGGTTCAAGAGCTGAGAATCGACATCCCTCGATATTCGATATACACCCCATACCCCGGAACGAAGCTATTCCAGCGGCTGGTATCGGAAGAAAGAATTACAAGCTATAATTGGAGTGATTATGACACATATCACGTGGTTTTCCGGCCTAAGAAGATGACTGAAGAAGAGCTATACAGTGGTTTTAAAAACGCCTATAAAAAAACCTTCAAAATCACAAGGATATTGAAAAGGATGCCCGGCTTTAAAATAAATACGCCTGTTAATTTTATGGGCAACCTTACATACATTATTCTGGTTCGCCGGCTTTTTAAAGAACCCAGATTCGCATCACCCAATCACGGCTTATGCTCAGCCAGCCCACCTGCAGAAAGAGATTTCATCGTACCCGGTGAAAGGAAGGCAACATGCCCGGCCTGACTCTGGTATACCCCAGTATGGGACGGCGACACAACGGTAAGTTCGTACGTAGCTGGGTATGGGAGCCGCTCATGATGGGTGTTCTCAGCTCTCTGACTCCTGACGAGTGGGATATAAGGTTTTTCGATGACCGAGTGGAGAAGATTGACTATGACACACAGGCAACGCTGGTGGGAATATCAACCGAAACCTATACAGCCAGAAGAGCTTACGAAATAGCCGCTCGTTTTCGCGAACGCGGAGTGCCCGTAATAATCGGCGGTTATCACGCAACCGCGTGTCCGGAAGAAACTCTGATGCACTGTGACTCAGTGTGTATCGGTGAAGCAGAGGGAGTTTGGGATCAGATTCTGAGCGACGTATTGAAGAGTTCATTAAAAAAAAGGTACGAGAGTACCTATACAAAGGACTTTGCAGGTGTAATACCTGACAGGAAAATTTTTAACGGCAAAGGATACATACCTGTAGCGCTGGTCGAATCAGGACGAGGATGTCCTTTCAGTTGCAAGTTTTGTTCGATAAGCTCTTTTTACGGAGCAAAATACAGAAGGCGAAACATAGCCAACACCCTAGCCGATCTTAAGAAGATAAAGCAAAAATATGTTTTCCTGGTAGACGACAATTTTACGGGTGACACAAAGAGCGCCCGGGACTTAATGAGGACACTGGCACCCCTCAACATTAAATGGATAACCCAGGCAAGCCTTGTCGGTCTTGAGGACAGGGAGTTCGTAACTGCAATGGCTGATAGCGGATGTATAGGCGTACTCGTCGGATTTGAATCCCTGGACAAGGATAATCTGACTGAAATGGGAAAGGGAGCCAACCACGTCGAAAGATATTCAAAAGCCTTGAAAAATTTACGATCGGCGAGAATACTGATTTACGGAACATTTTTATTTGGATACGCCAATGACCGGCCCGAATCCTTTACGAAAAGTGTCGGCTTCGCAATAAGGGAAAAAATGTTTATGGCGGCTTTCAATCACCTCGTCCCGTTCCCTGGCACGCCGCTGTATGAGGAACTCAAATCACAGGACCGTTTTCCGGATCCTGAATGGTGGCTTAACGATGACTTCATGTTCGGCCAGGTTCCTTTCGAACCTGAATCCATGAGTTCGGTGGAACTGGAACAGAACTGCGTGCTGGCAAGAAAGACCTTTTACAGCCTGCCTTCAATAGCCAAGCGTGCGATTGAATTCAGGTGCAACTGTTCTGGACCCGCAAGGTTCCTGAAATATCTCAGCATCAACTATCTAATGCGAAAGGAGGTTGAGGAAAAGAGAAACATACCCCTCGGTATGGAAGATCGATGACGACAGGAGATGGAGGCGCCCGAGTGATTAGATTAGCGGAAATCACGGATGAAGATGCTTTGAAAAGCATAGCCGGCCAGGCTATGCCGGGAAAGATCTCCTTTGCCTTCAGATACGAACCATCTTTTTTTAAGGCTGTACAGGTCCACGGGTCAGCCGTGAGAGTGCTAGCTTCCGGGAAAAGTGATGAAGTCGGCGGAATTGCCGTGGTCTCTACAAAAGATGTCTATATCAATGGAGAGCCGGCGGCAGTTGGATACCTGTGCGGCTTACGCATAGCCCCATCATGTCGTAATGGACTCCTGCTGGCCAGAGGTTACCGTATGATTCGTAACATGCAGGAGAAAGACCTTCGGTTACCTCTTTTTTTGACCGCTGTAATGAAGGAAAACGTAGAGGCAATAAAATTTCTTACGAGCGGCAGATGCGAGCTTCCGACCTATTCGGAATTAGGCTTATATAGAACCTGCATTTTCCCCGTTTTCAGAAAGCGCGTCAGAAAGAAGAGCCCGGTCGACATTCGGAGCGGCCTTGATACAGGCCCCGGCATCATAGCGGAATGCCTTAAAGAGTATGGGAGGGAAAGGCAGTTTTTCCCGTGTGAAGTGCCGACGGGATCTGGCCGGAGCCAGGATGAAGTTTATCCAGGTGTCGGCGATTTTCTGGTGGCCTTCATAAACGATAAACCTGTCGGCGTCGTCGCTCTATGGAATCAACAACCCTTTCGACAGATTGTGGTATCGGAATATTCCCCGCTTATGAACACAGCGGGAAAAATTTCAAGGATCATTTCACGGCTTGCGGGATCTCCTCAGCTTCCGACGATTAACGACAAACTGAACACCTTTTATCTTTCAAGAATTGCTGTTCAGAACGGTGACAAAAAAGTTTTCAAATGCCTTTTAACAGAAGCACTCAATAAATGCCGGACCGACGGAGCGGGATTCCTGGCCGCCGGTTTTTTCAATAATGACCCCTTTAAGGGCGTTGCAGATTCTTTTTTTCATCTGACTCTCAGCAGTATCATATACAAAGTAAGGTGGGACGATTCGTCTATAGATGACATACCTCTGGACGGGCGAGTCCCATACGTTGAGCTGGGAAGCCTGTGATGTCAATTCATAAACGCCATGGTATGGATTCAATATGACAACAGATAGCTTTAATACCAGACTACCCTCGAAGAACACGGTTTGGACTAGAATATTGTCTCAATGGAAGCTCAAGCTTTTTCTGACACTAACAATCAGCCTGGCTCACTGGTCGATCTACTTCGGACTTGAACGCCTTACTTTTTTTCCGAAAACCCTTATTCCCTCCGGACCCATAGACCATTTAATTCCGTTTTCCCCCAACCTGGCCATAGCCTACGCATCGCTCAACTTCCTGGTTCCCGTTGCTCCTGTTCTCATGGTCTCTTCAAAACAGTTGATAAGATTTTCTATAGGCTTGATTTCGGTACTGCTATGCGGATACCTGGTTTTTTTCTTCTTTCCTACGACATGCCCAAGACCTCCTTTGGAAGCCGGTACAAACAGTCTGTACAGGTGGATAGTGAAGATAGACTACCCTCTAAATGCGTTTCCGTCGCTTCATGCCGCCATAGCCGTTTACGCGGCACTTGGGTGTAATCGGATTATGAACTCTATAAGGCATCACAGGGCGTTTATTGCCACTATCTGGATATGGACCGCTGTCATACTGTACACCACTTTAGCTACAAAGCAGCATGTTTTCGCTGATGTTTTCGCGGGTGTTTTCCTTGGCATTTCCGGTTACTTCCTTTTTGTTACGCTGGAGAGAAGTGCCATTCAAACTCCAGATCTGGGATAATATCGGGAGGACATACATAAAACCCTGGCTTATAATAAACGGATGGAGGTTGTTTGGTGGAAGAGAAAAATCGACGCAACCCCGAAGAAAAAACTCCAAGCCCCGGAGAGTTGAAGCCTATGGTAAGGTTGTCGGCTCAGTTGTTAATCCTGGTACTTAACTACATTCCCTTTTTTATAATTATAGCTACAATCCTGCTGGTAGTCATTCCTTACAGCGCTTTGTGGTTAAGGATTCTCGCCGGTTCGGCGTTCTTTCTACTAGGGCCTCCGATCCTTGCAAGGCTTTTAATCACTATCTTCAGGATGGATGAAGGAAAGATAAGAGTGGGTTCCGGGCAGTTCTTCCTGTGGTGGACTTTACTGGAGCTACAGGTAATTTTCTGCAGGTTCCCTTCTATTGAAGAATTACTCAGGTCGGTTCCGGGTGTCTATTCACTCTGGATGAGGCTTTGGGGAGCAAAAATAGGAAAGCTTACGTACTGGGCCGCCGGGACCCTTATTCTTGACAGGTGCTTTATCGAGATTGGCGACAATGTTATTTTCGGTGCCGGTGTGCGTCTGAATGCACATGTCCTGCATCGCCTTGAAAGCGGCGAACTGGAACTTCTGCTTGGAACTATAAAGATTGGTGATAACGCCTGCGTTGGAGGTTACTCACTATTGACTTCCGGATGCGAAATAGCGGAAGGAGAATCTACCCGTGCTTTTCTCATTATGCAGCCCTTCGATCGCTGGGAAGGCGGTCAAAGGTTGAAGCCCTCATTAAAAGACGCCCTGGATCGCACACTAACCCGGGAAAATAAACCATGAGCCTTCCAGGGGTAGCACGCAGGCCAAGACTTGATACAAGTTTTGTAGGTGTTGGCGAACTTGCGTCCGGACAGAAGAAAAGGCTATTCAGTCTTTACTGCGGTGTTTTTCAAGGATGTCAGGAAGATCATTTTTTCACGGACCTCGACAACAAGGATATGGTCCTTCTTATCACTCACAAAGATACAATTGTCGGGTTTTCCACTCAGGCTCTGAAAACATTCGACTATAACGGGGAAAAAACCAGAATAATATTCCCGGGAGATACGATTGTTGAACAAAAATACTGGGGTTCGGCGCTACTCCCCAAAACCTGGTTGTCGTTTGCTCTCTCCATAGCCGATCAGGAACCACGAGCGCCTCTATATCTTCTTCTTCTGGCTGGAAGCTTCAGAACATACGCATTTCTTACGCACTTTCTGAAGGATTTTTTTCCAAGACACGGCAAAGAAACCCCTCAATGCATAATGGAATTAATGGATATGGTGGCATCTGAAATGTTCGGCGGTGCTTTCATCCGAGAAAGCGGAATAATAAGATTTCCCCATGCTCCGCACCTTCTGGGAGGAATCGCGGATATTCTTCCGCGGCATAAAAGTAATCCCGACATTGCTTTTTACCTGGAAAAAAATCCCGGCTTCACCTCCGGTGACGAACTCCCATGCCTGGCGGAGATAAGCCGCGGAAACCTGTCAAAAGCAGGGCGGAGACTGATCAGGAGGTAAATCCCGCAATGTTCCTGAGTCCGCTGACGCTGAATACCGCATGGGCCATTCGCTGTTTGCCGTCATACCTGCATTACCGTACAGCCCTGGGAAGGTGCGGTGAGGTTCAGTGGAAGATCCTGCATAGCTGTCTTAATAAAAATGCTGAAACAGAATATGGAATGCGCTACCGATTTTCATCGATTAGTTCGCCGTACGAATTTCAGCAGCGCGTGCCTGCAGTCACTTTTGACGATTTGAAAGAGCAAATCGATAGAATGGCAAACGGGGCAAACAATATTCTGTCTTCGGAACCGGTCTCCCTGTTCGAACCTACAAGCGGATCGACAAACGCGGTGAAGCTTATTCCATACACCCATGAACTCCGGCTCCAGTTCGAAAGGGGTATCTATCCATGGATCTTTTCACTGTTCAATTCCAGGCCGGAGTTGCTTGCAGGAAAAAGCTACTGGTCGATATCTCCAGGGCTGAAAACCGAGAACCGCACAAGAGCCGGAATAAAGGTGGGTTTTGAAAAAGACACCGCTTATCTTGGTAAGAAAGGAAGGCTTGCGGAATCAATCCAGGCCGTTCCTTCTTCCGTTCGCGAAATACATGAAATGGAGTCCTTCAGATATGCGACGCTTTATTTTCTTCTCAAGGAACCCGGCCTGACATTTATATCTGTCTGGAATCCAAGTTTTCTGACCATACTGTTGAATAACCTGCCGAATTTCTGGACCAGATTGATTGCGGATATCCATGACGGCTCCTTATCCTTCCTCTCAGAGAGGAAAACACCTATCCCGGAGTCTATTGGAAAAGATCTGTCACCAGACCCTGAAAGGGCCGATACACTTGAGAAAACTGGTCCTGAAGATTTGCGATCGATCTGGCCGAGCCTGAATTTAATCAGCTGCTGGACTAGTGGCTATGCAGATAAACCGGCCGAAACATTGGGCGGGCTCCTGCCATGGGTGGAAATTCAAGGTAAAGGATTAGTCGCTACAGAAGCATTTGTAAGCCTTCCCTTTGACGGACTTGAACTACTTGCAGTAAGAAGCCATTTCTTCGAATTTGAGAGTGAAAACGGAAAATGCCAGCTGGCACATGAGTTAAAGAAGGGAGAGCGGTACTCGGTTCTGGTCACAACAGGCGGTGGTCTTTATCGCTACAAGCTTATGGACAGAGTTGAGGTTACCGGCTACCGCGGCTCCACACCGGCTCTAAAGTTTATTGGGAAAGAAAGCAAGGTTGTAGACATCAGCGGCGAAAAGATGAATGAGGATTTCGTCAGCGATAGTTTACGGGAAATCTTCGAAGAGCTTTCTCTGGAACCATACTTTGCGATGCTCGCGCCTGATATAAGGAATGAACAACAGGGATACAGCCTATTTATAGAATGTGAAGGTTCCATATCAACTGTCTTACAGAAACTACTTGAAGAAGCTTTGCGCAGAAATCCACATTATGATTATTGTAGAAGACTTGGACAACTGGATGATTCACGAGTTTTTCAAATATCCGGAGGAAGCGAGGAGGCATACCTGCGATTTTATTCCGCCAAAAATGTTCAATGCGGAGGAGTTAAGTTCACGCCTCTTTCAATAGAGACAGGGTGGGATAGAGTTTTCAGCGGAAAATATCTCCTACCGCCGGATTAATATTCGCGGCAGACCACTTCTCCGGAATTTGGTCTGTAAGCTTACGATAATTCCCGCGTTACACGATCGATTGCCCTCTGGTATCTTCTGAAATTAAAATATGCCAGGGCAACAAGGGGTTTTATCAACAGGGGTGGCGTTACCATTCTTCTCGCAAGAGCTCTCATTGAGTAGCACTCCCGGCGTACTCCGTCCACTCCTGATTCAAGTTCCTCAACTGTCATATTCTCAGGTCTGAATACTACGCATTGCCCGTTGTACCGGCTCCAGTCCCGGGTAAGTATCCTGCCTTCCCTTGTCATCCTTGCAAAAACGGGCGTTCCGGGAAATGGGGTAAAAATACTGATCTGGGGGAGATCAAAACCCGTCTTGATTATGTATTCGGATGTTCTATCAAAAACAGATGGTTCATCACTGTCAAAACCGAAAACAAAGCACGCCTGGATTAGAATTCCTTCACCATGGAGGATTCTAACCACATCCGCGTAATCTCTGCCCTGATTCCTGATTTTATTAGCTTCTATCAGAGCTTTGTTGTCTGTTGATTCGAACCCCATCAATAAACCTTTACAGCCACTCCCAGCCATAATTTCAAGGAGTTCGGGATCGTCTACAATGTCCAGAGACGCGCATCCCACCCACCATTTCTTGAGTTTTGCGAACTCCGTAAACAGTTCCTTTGCGAAATCGTGGTCACCCGTCAAATTGGGATCAAGGAAAAAAATCACTTTCCCTTTCAGTTGCCTTATCTCATCGATCACCCTTCCCACCGGGCGGCACTGGTATTGTTTGCAAAAGACGTGACTGATACAGAAATCACAGATGTTTGGACATCCCCTGCTCGTCTCCGCTGTACACCATCCGATATAATCTCTTTTGAGAATCGACGACCTGTCAGGACTTACAACGAGTTCCGTCCCGGGCATCGCCTCATCTTGGTAAACGGGAGCCAGGCTGTTTTTCAGGAAGTCCTTAAGAAGCTTGGGCCAGGTTCTTTCAGCATAACCGATAACCACTGAATCAGCATGACGGGCAGCCTCCTCCGGAAGCAAAGTCGGATGAACACCTCCGAGGACGACCGGTGTTCCATTTGCTCTGAATCGATCTGCTATTTCATACGCTCTGGGTGCTGTCCCCGTTATGGCGGTAATCCCCACTAAATCCGGTTTCTTATCGAAATCCACTTCACGGACCATTTCATCGACAACCTCAACAGAAGCATTCAATTCTTCGGGAACAAGAGCCTTGAGGGTTGGCATGGTAAGTGGAGCGTATCTAAGATTTCTCCTGTAGATTCCCGTCGAATATCTCTGAAGGTAATTTTGAGGATGTACGAGAAGTATCTCCAATCGCCTATTCTGCATTTGACTCGGTCTGTCGCTGTTTTATCTTCCATATCCCGGTGTGAGATGTTACCAGCCAGCAGGCTTTGCCCCCGCTCATAATACTGTCGAGAGAGTTCCTTGCGGCATAATTATCTCTGTTAATCAGCCGGGGACCGGTGCTAACTTCTCCAAATATCCACGCCGCATCGCCTGTGAACAACCATTCTTCGAAAACGAGGTACGATAAAGAATCCTCCGTATGTCCCGCTGTATTCATGACTTCTACGCGGACATCACCAAAATCAAGTGTGTCGCCACCCTTAACCAGACTGTAGGAACGACGTTCACCTGGAGCTTTCATTGATCTGTAAAATTTTTTCTGCCTTCCAGCAGGAGGATGTTCCAACCCCGCTCCCGCATAGATACCCGCACTATTCAAGCAGTCAAGCCCGCCCGCATGATCCCAGTCCGTGTGTGTAAGAAGAACCGCCTTCACCTGGTCAGGCTCAAAGCCAAGAAGTTTCAAACCACGTAAAGTTCCCCTGGCTCTCCACCCGCTGTCTATGCAGACAACCCCGTTTCCAGCCTTGATAAGAAAAAAGTTGACGAACCAATCTCTTACAACCAGGATTTTTGGCGCCAGTAATCCAGTGGGAATCGGTAAGCCCATGTAATTCCTTCCGTTAGTTATCGTTTTTAATCAATATCTTCGCCTTTGAAGCACACCCCTGATATCTCTCTTAGTAATCTCTACCTCGAATTTATTCTATCATATACCGAGCCAAAAATTTCAAGATTGAACCGGAAACAGCCTTCGTTTTTCACACGTTTGAGGATATCCGCCACTCTGAATACAGTCAAGGAATTCTGGTGCGACTAAATTTCAGAAGTAATTGGCAGATCAACCCAGGTTCTTTTCAAGCCATTCTTGTACAAGAGCCCTTACCCCTGGACCTTGTTCTGTATAAGGATAGCAGTGAGGATAGCTTTTCAGACGAACCATCGAAGCTCCCAACATTTTGGCTGACTCTTCCAGTTCAACAGGCTTGACAAAGAAATCCGCATCAGAACCAATAATAAGGTGACGACCTCCTGATTTCGCCAACTTTTTGGGCTTTATCTTAACCTTGCCGGGCAATTTCCATCCAAGCCTTAAAATTTGCCTCAGTGCGGTTGGACTTTCAGGAACCGAATTATCGATAAATCTCTTTATGGTTATCTCTTCCGTATCCGAAGCAAAGCAGATTTTTCGTACAACCTTTTCGGGCAATCCAAGAGCTTTGCCTAAAACAATCGATCTGAAAGCAGTTGATGGTGATAACATTGTCAGACTCGTATTGACTCCAAAAGTCAATCCGTATGCCGGCACCGGTGAAAGCATAACCGTCGCCGCTACGGGCAGGCGTTCCATGACCTTCATAACAACCCATCCGCCCATGCTGTGTCCGACGAGAACGGTTCGCTCGGGTCGCCACACCGCTTCCTCGACCGCCTCGACGTAATCGAGAAGCCCAAGTCCGCGTGGGTCCTCGCCCGGGCCGTGGCCCGGAAGCGTTATAGCCCTCGCCGACCAGCCCTCCGAGGCAAAAGCGGCACTCCACCTCCTGAAGAACCAGCCTCCGGCCCACGCTCCGTGGATGAAGAATATGTCATAATTCCACAAGGCAAATCACCGCTCTGAAAAGAGGCACCATTCCACCGTTTTTTCAAGACCCTCATCCATTTCTATGGAGGCCTCGAAGCCAAGTTTGCCGGCCCTAGCCGTATCCAGGGACCGCCTTTTGTCGTGTCCCTCTCGGTCCTTAACGAAAGTAATCAGACCCTCGGCGTTCTCGGCGGACTTCCCGAGTTTCCCGGCGGTCAGCCTCGCGACCTTTCTGACGAGTTCAATGTTTGAGAGCTCGCAGTGGGCGCCAAGGTGATAAACCATCCCAGCCTCGCCTTCCTCCAGAACCCTTAAAACACCGCGGTTGTGGTCGTCCACGTGTATCCAGTCCCGGCGGTTGGAGCCGTCGCCGTAAACCGGGATGGCCCCGCCGGTTCTTACGGCTTCTACTATGGAAGGAATCAGCTTGTCGCCCGATTGCCACGGACCGTAGATATTGGTGGTTCTCGTTACGATCGTCCGCATTCCGAAGGTCCTGTGGTAGGCGAGGGTGAGCTGGTCCGCCGAAGCCTTGCTGGCCGCGTAGGGAGTGGAGGGGTTGAGGGGGGAATCTTCGGTAAAAACCCCGGTGGCGCTGGAACCGTACACCTCGTAGGAAGAGAGATGCAGAAAGATTCCGCGTCCGTCGCTCCATGATTTCCTCGCCGCCTCGAGCAGCATCGCGGTTCCCATCACGTTTACCTCTACGAACGAGGCTGGATTTGAAATGGACGCACCCGTCGGGTTTTTTGCGGCGAAGTGGACCACGAAGTCGAAGCGGTTTCCGGAAAAGAGCGATTCGAGATCCGATTCGCTGGTTACGCGACCTTTGACAACGCTGACACGGTCACCGTAAAGTTCCTGCAACCCGCTCAGCACGGGAGTGGTTTCGCGCCCGCCCATGCTGTCGAAGACGGTGACTCCGCAGTCGGGACGTTCCCCGAGAAGCAGGCGGGCGAAGTTGCCGCCGACGAAACCGCCACCGCCGGTAATCAGGTAGTATCCGCCCGGAAACGGCCCTTTTCCGCAATCCCCGTGTCGTTTAGCGGGCTTGTTTGTGCGACGTACCGATGTACTCCTCCGCTCAATCCCCTGCTCTCCCCGGCCTTGCAAAAAACTCTTCGTTTCCGGATCGGAAACCTCACTTGTTCTCATCTGAGTTCCATGATGGACACAGGATAATGCGTCACCCCTTTCCCTCTGCGTAGAGGCGCTTCATGAAGTCCTTGTATTCGCCGCTCATAACCCTGCGCCACCAACCTTCGTGGGCAAGGTACCAGGCTACCGTATCCCTTAGGCCTTCCGTAAACCCGATTTCCGGTTCAAATCCCAGTTCATTCTCGATCTTCGAAGGATCGATGGCGTATCTCCAGTCGTGGCCGGGGCGGTCCTTCACATGGCGTATTTGCGCTTCGAGCTCGGCCTGGTTGAGACCCGTCTGTTTCGCCACCTCTTTTATCAACAGGCTTATCAGCTCCATGTTGGTCTTTTCGCACCTGGCTCCCAGGTTGTAAACCTCCCCCGTCCGACCCTTCTCGAAAACAGCCAGAACACCGCGGTTGTGGTCTCGAACGTGGATCCAGTCGCGCACGTTTTCGCCCTTCCCGTAGACAGGGAGTTCGCCGCCGTCTACAAGCCTTGTTATCATAAGAGGGATTAGCTTTTCGGGAAACTGGTAAGGACCGTAGTTGTTGCAGCACCTCGTTATGACCGCGTTAAGCCCGAAAGTTCTCTGGTAAGCTAGTACAAGGTGGTCCGCCGAAGCCTTGCTGGCTGAGTAGGGAGAGGACGGATTAAGGGCGGTTTCCTCGGTGAAGGAGCCCGCGTCTCCGAGGGCACCGTAAACCTCGTCGGTGGAGACTTGCAGGAACCTGCCTTCGCCGTTCTTCCAGGAGGCTCTGCACGCTTCGAGGAGGTTCGTGGTTCCCATAACATTGGTCTTTACGAACGCCAGTGGACCGAGGATGGATCTGTCCACGTGACTTTCCGCCGCGAAGTGGATAACGCCGTCGAAGGCTTCTTCGGTAAAGAGCCTCTTGACGCGGTCACCATCGGTGACGTCCCCGTGAACGAAGCGGTAGCGGTCACCATGCTGTTCGTCGAGACCCTCGAGATTCTCAAAGTTGCCGGCGTAGGTGAGGGCGTCCAGCACAACGACTCGCACACCTTGATTCTCTTCAAGAAGGTATCTGGTAAAGTTCGTACCTATAAAACCGGCGCCTCCGGTAACGAGCAGTGTTGTCACTTCCTCTCCTCCATTCCAGGCAGGTCAATGGAGCGAGCCGCGGCCACTCCGACCAGGCGGTTGTAGTGTTCCCTGTCCTTCTTCCCGAGAAACGTTAGAAGTTTTGCGATCTGGGGATAATTATCCATCATTATGAACTCCAGCGGATTCTCCGCACAGGATGTTTCAACCCACCCTGCAAACCGAAAAGCCTCTTCAAGCGAAGGAGCTTCGTGTTTCGCGAGGGTTTCCTTGATTTTGGCCAGAACTTTCTGAAGGTCGCCCACCTGAAGCTCAACATCTATGTAGAAGCTCTTCTCTGCAATGAGCACCCGCTTCGCGTACCTGATAAGCGAAGCGTGGCTTTTTTCCTCGGCGGCCATCCTGTAAAAAAGGGAGGAAATTTCAGGGTCCGTTTTGAATACGTAGCTGAACCACGAATAGAGTTCGGCCATCTTCGACTCAACCTCAATCAGGGGGGTTATTACCTTAAGTACGTCCATTGCGCGCGTCTCCTTAGTGGATTATCGTTCAGTTAGACTCGACAGGTAACCCGCGAGGTCTTCTTTCCAGTCGGTGACGCCGGCTGCGGGGACCGAATCGTTTCTGAGCCATCCGTAAACAGGCCTCCTCGCCGCTCTGGGGAATTCCTCTGTTGTACACGGCAGAACCTCAGCGGAGGCGCCGCTCAATCTGACTATCTCACGGGCGAAGGTAAACCACGTTACGGGTCCCCCGCCGCCGACCGTGTGGGCAACGCCGCTCGCTCCGTCGGTCAGCAGTCTCCCAATCTGGAACGCGAGACTTGCCGTGTGAGTGGGAACCCCCCACTGGTCGTCTACGACGCGCAGTGTGTCCCTCGACGAAGCCAGGTCCACTATCGTATCCACGAAGTTCTTTCCGTGCCCGCCGTAGAGCCATTGGGTCCTGCAGATGAGGTAAGAACCCGGCCTCATTGTTCTGATGATGGCGCGTTCGCCTTCAAGTTTACTCTCCCCGTAGGCGTTGACGGCTGGAGCGGGCGGGTCTGAGGGAAGGTAGCCCTCCTTCTTCGTGCCGGGGAAAACGTAGTCGGTGCTTATGTGCACGAGGAAAATATTCCTGTCGCGGCAGACCTCCGCCACCTTACCGGCGCCCTCTGCGTTTATCCTGAAGGCCTCTTCGCGGTGGCTTTCAGCTCCATCAACGTTGGTGTACGCGGCCGCGTTGACCACCGCGTCGGGTTCGGTCTCATCGAGAAAGCGCCCCAGTGATCCTTCATCACAGATGTCCACCTCGGGGAGGTCTCCGCCCGTAACGCTGAACCCATTGGAGATTAAGACGGGCTCCGCGTCCCGGCCGAACATGCCGGCCGAGCCGAGAAGGGAGAGCTTTTTCATCAGCGGTCCCTGGTGGTCCAGTCGTATTCGATCACCCCGTTTTCGTGCGGATCGAGCCTGTACTCGTCAGGCTCTTCGTAGTTGTAGGTGTTGGTCGGGATGTTGATGACGAAGGACTCCTTCGAACCGAGGCACTTCCACCCGTGGTAGACGCCAATTGGAACCTTTACGAGCAGGGGGTTCAGCTCCCCTATCACGAATTCGCTTATCTGGCCCTTCGTGGGAGAATCCTCCCGCGTATCGGCTAGGACCAGTTTGACCATTCCCCTGACACAGGCAAAGTAGTCCTCCTGAAGCTTGTGATAGTGCCACGCTTTGACCACCCCCGGATAGGTGGTAGAGAGATATACCTGACCGAACCCGTTGAACATATCGTCGTCGGCTCTCATTATTTCCATGAGGCGCCCCCGGTCATCGGGAATCAGCCTCAATTTCTTTATTTTGACGTCGTGAATCATTCTGTTTCTCCCATAAGTTCATTCGCCTTCGAGTAACTCTCGAAGGTTCCCGCGTCGGTCCACCAGCCTTCAAGAAAGTCGTAGCTCATCGTTCCCGCCCCGATGTACGAGTTGTTGACGTCGCTGATCTCCATTTCTCCGCGCGCTGAAGGTTTCAGCTTCCGTATCACGTCGAAGACGCCTGCGTCATATATGTACAGTCCGGTGACGGCCCAGTTTGTTTCGGGGTATTCCGGTTTTTCCATTATTTTTGTGACCCGGTCCTCTTCCAGGGTAGCCACGCCGAATCGCTTCGGGTCCTCCACCTGCTTCAGCGCTATCCTCGCTCCCACTCCTCCCTGCTGATTCTCGAAGTGTTCGATCATGGGAGCTATGCCGTCTTCAAATAGGTTGTCGCCGAGGATAACCGTCACCGGGTCGCTTCCGGCGAAATTCTCGGCAAGGCTCAGGGCCTGCGCTATGCCGCCGGCCTCGTCCTGGACCTTGTAGGTAAAGGAGGCTCCGAAGTCCTTTCCGGAGCCAAGCAGACTGACCACGGCGCCCATGTGTTCCGTGCCGGTGACGATGAGTATCCTCTTTATTCCCGCTTCGAGCAGTTTTTCGATTGGGTAGTAGATCATCGGCTTCCTGCCGATGGGAAGGAGGTGCTTGTTCGTAACCTTGGTCAACGGGTAGAGACGCGAGCCGGTTCCGCCCGCCAATATGACTCCCTTCATCATTTTTTCTTCTCCCTGGCAATGTCCACAGCCGGGCGGTCGTCGCCTTCGGCCGTCAGGATCGATTCAACATCATGACGGATTTTATCCGCCTCGTCCAATGGAACTGAGAGAAACCCCTCCTCTCCCTCCACGACCACGCAATGCTCAAACCCTTTGACCAGTGATTCACGACGGCTGGTCACGACGAGACAGTTCCTGCAATCAACAACCGCGCCTGGACCCCATCCGCTGTTGCCGTAATCGTCCTTCGGAAGCAGGGCATGGAGGGCGGGATAGGCGCCCACATCGCTCCAGGAGAAGCCGGCCTCGACCATTACAACTTTCCTGCTATTCTCCATCAGGGCGTAGTCAATAGAGTCGCCATTCAGCGCTTCGTAAGGTTTCTTGTCCCCACCACGCAACCACACCGACGCGGCCTCCAGGCAATCATTGCAGTATTTTCCCATTTCGCGCTTGAAAACCCTCAATGGGAAGTAGAAGATTCCCGAATTCCACGACGCGCCTTCTTCGATGAGCCGGAGAGCCTTGTCCCGGTCTGGCTTTTCAACAAAGGAACCCAGCCTGAACCCATCTCCCGCGGCCTCTCCCGGCGTCACATAACCGTAGGCCGAAGAAGGTCCGGTCGGCCGGATTCCCATTACACCGAGCGCCTGCTCTTCGTGGCAGAGTCCGGCGAGCCCGTACACCGTTGAAACGAAGTTGTCAATATCCTCTATGAAATGGTCGGCCGGCATTATGAGGAGTCCTCCGTCAGGTCCCGTATGCCTTTCGGCGTGGAGGGCGGCCAGGGCGATGGCCGGGGCGGTGTTGCGGGGGACCGGCTCCTCGAGGAATTCAACACCGGGACGTTCGCAAAGGGCCTTGAGCGCAGAGACGGCGACGGTTGTAACGCACACAGGGTGCAACGCCAGCGCCCTTTCGATGGTCCTGTCGTAGAGCCGCCCGGCCGATCCCAGGTCCACGAAGGGTTTGGGTCTGCGCGCCGTACTAAGGGGCCATAATCTGGTTCCCCTGCCTCCGGCGAGTACCGCTACAGAGAAACGAACCGTCATGCGTTCTCCAGGTTTGCGCGCCGGATATCCTCACCGGCAATCACATCGCTACTTCGTGCTTACGGTTGACCGTTCGGCCTCCACGGCCACGGACATCCGGAGGTGTTCGAGCAGAACTTTCACCCGCTCCTTCGCGGGGAGATCCTCCAGTACTTCGCCCTCCATGCCCGCAAAGACTCCACCCTTGAACCGCACCTTCTGGCCGACCTTGAAAGCGGGTTTCGGGTCGGGCTTGAGATACCCCAGGCCGGCTTCGCGTTCACGCCAGTGGTCTATTATCTCATCTTCTATGAAGGCGAGCTGGTTCCCGAAGATAAGGGGACGCAGAACGCCCGGGCAGTGCCTGACGAGGGTGAGTTCGAGCTGCGGTGAGAGCCGGACGAAGATATATCCGGGGAAGAGGGGCTGACCGGTTTTGCCCTTCTCCTTCGCCTTCCCCTTCGGGCAGTAGGCGTCCAGGCCCTCCCTTATAAGAAACTCCCTGCTAACAGCTTCCTTTCTCGGCTTGGTGACGATCACGCCCCACACCCGGGAGGGATTTGTCAGGTCGGACAACATCAGCCGGCTTCTTCGTAGAAGGCGCCGATGGCCCTGCAAACTTCGGTCAACTCGGACTCCGCCAGACCAGGATAGACGGGCAGGGCCAGCACCTCCCCAGCCGCCCTTTCGGCCTCAGGGAAGTCGCCTTTCAAGTAGCCGAGAAAATCGAAACAGGGCTGAAGGTGTAGAGGCAGGGGGTAGTAAACCATCGAACCGATATCGTGTGCCGCGAGGTACTCTTTCAGGGCGTCCCGCCGATCGGCGCGTACTACAAACTGGTGGTAGACGTGGTTATAGCCCGGTGGAGGCTCCGCCACTTGAATGTCTTCGATTCCTTCAAGTCCCTGCCTGTAGAGCTTCGCTATCCTTACCCTCTCTCCGTTCCACTCGTCGAGGCGCGCCAGCTTAACCCCGAGGACGGCGGCCTGGAGTTCATCCAGGCGGGAGTTGTAGCCGATAGTCTCGTGGATATAGCGTTCCCTGCTTCCGTGAACCCTCAAGAGCTTGACCCGCTCGGCCGTTTCCAGGTTGTTCGTAGTGACCATTCCGCCGTCTCCGGCGCCGCCAAGGTTCTTGGTGGGAAAGAAGGAAAAAGCGGCGAGATCTCCAAGAGAACCGGCCTTGCGGCCCCTGTACGAGGAACCCATCGCCTGGCAGGCGTCTTCAATAACGGTCAGGTTGTGCTTCTTCGCGAGAGTGCTGATGGAATCCATGTCGGCGCAAAGACCGTAGAGGTGGACCGGGATAAGCGCCCGGATCGTAGTGTTCGTGGCCCGGTGGAGCGGAAAACCGCCCTCGCCCAACTCACACTCTTCGGTCAGAAAACGTTCCAGCGCCTCCGGCGAAAGGTTGAAGGTCCCAGGGTCAATATCCAGGAAGAAAGGGCGTCCGCCCGCGTTGTGAATGGCGCCGGCCGTGGCGAAGAAGGTGAAGGTGCTGGTGAGCACACCCTCTCCCCGATGGAGGCCGGAGGCTCTCAGACCCAGCAGAAGGGCGTCGGTTCCCGAGGCGACCCCCACGGCGTGCCGAATCCCTATAAACTCGGCTACGTTCTTTTCCAGCGCTTTGCCGTAAGGTCCAAGGATAAAGGCCTGCGTCCCCATCACTTCGGTAATTGCCGTCTGCAGCTCTTCACGAATCGAAGCGTACCGTCTCTTAAGATCCAGAAAGGGAACACCCATAAGGCACCTCCGATTTAGTTTATAGCATACTTCATACCCGTTCAAAACGGGAAAAAGGTCATTGACACTATTATCAGAGGGCGATCTCCCGGCTGTATTTTGGTAAAAGTGAGAAGTTAGAAGTGAGAAGTGAGAAGCAAAACCCCTGACGCCTCACGCCTATAAGAACCGATTTTGGTCTCGCTTCGCCCCTTCGACCGCTACACGCCGTCATTCCGGCTTGTCCGGAATCGGACGCGATCCACTCCGCCCGCGCCGGAATTCGCCTGCGGCGCCGGTAGGGAAGCGGGGGAGCAGGGGGGGATGAGGAAAAAGGCAAAGCAACCATCGAGCCGTAGGAGCGGCATCTAGCCGCGAATGTAAGGATGTGGAGCGGAAACCTCATCAACCCGTAGGAGCGGCATCCTGCCGCGAATGTAAGGATGTGGAGCGGAAACCTCATCGAGCCGATAGGGGTAGGGAGGACCGGTTAAGTCCCGGTCCCCCCTCCCTCCGAACCGGACGTGCGGTTCTCCCGCATCCGGCTCTCCAGTCGGTGGGGCCTACATCGAGACCGGCA
>Ga0114934_10000595_pt1 | contig 22946 bp, 18 predicted proteins | sample 4SBtaG_2_FD_99695 | JGI IMG/M metagenome (GOLD analysis project Ga0114934, IMG submission 99695) | Deep subsurface microbial communities from Kolumbo volcano to uncover new lineages of life (NeLLi) - 4SBTROV10_white metaG | ecosystem: Environmental > Aquatic > Marine > Volcanic ...
AGATGCTGCCGATGTATTGGCAGAAGAGATGATGAAGGTATACAATACAGAGAAGCCTATTGTTTTTAACACATTGCAAGCTTACCGTTGGGACAGATTTGACTATCTTAAAGAATTACATAAGCGCAGTAAAAAAGAAGGTTATACCCTTGGAATGAAAATTGTGAGAGGCGCATATATGGAAAAAGAAAGATTAAGGGCTCAAGAAAAAAATTATATGTCTCCAATTTGTAAAGATAAAAAAGCTTCAGATGACAATTTTAATAATATACTTACTTATATCTTAAATAATCTTGATGATATTTCTCTTTTTATAGGTACACATAATGAAGAAAGTTCATATTTAGCAATGGAGATTATGGAAAAGCTCAATATAACGAAGAACGATAATCGTGTGTGGTTTGGACAACTTTATGGTATGAGCGACCATATTAGCTTTAATAGTGCAAATGTTGGATATAACGTTGCTAAATATGTGCCATTTGGCCCCGTTAAAGATGTTATGCCATATTTAATACGTAGAGCTGAGGAAAACACTTCTGTAGCAGGACAAACCAATAGAGAGCTTAACTTATTGAAACAAGAAAAAAAAAGAAGAAAACTTTAGAGTTATAAACTATAAATTAGTATCAAAAGAATTTAAATTTTTTCTTAGGGATATTTCCATAGCCATAGCCATAGCCCCTTTTATGTATAACAGCATTTAAGAGCACGACCATATTAGGTAATCTTTTTTCATCATACATTGATTGTGCAACATGCAATTGGCGCTTATCTATATAATTAGCTCTTACTACATAAATTACCATATCAGCGAATTTACTAATCAATAGAGTGTCGGTTACTAGCCCAACTGCTGCGGTATCTACAATAATGTAATCATATTTATTTTTTACAGCATTAAAAAGTATTTCTAATTTTTCATCCATTAATAATTCTGCTGGATTAGGAGGGATGGTTCCACAAGGAATTATGTCTAGATTATCACTTACCTTATTAATTACATCAGCAAAATTTATTTTATTATCAACAATAAAGTTAGTTAAACCAAGCCCTTTTTTACCTTCAATGCCTAAATATTTATTCAATTTTGGAACTCGGATATCTGTTTCAATAATCAATACTTTTTTATTGGAAAAAGATAAGGATTTTGCTAGGTTAATAGTTGTATGTGACTTTCCTTCTTTACTTGTTGTAGATGTTACAAAAATAGTTTTCCCTTTACTTTTTCCTGTATTAGGAATCATAAAATCAATATTTGTTCTAATTAATCTGAAAGCTTCAGCTTTTGGAGAATAGTCTAATTTTTCTATAAAAACGCTTTTAGAGTTTGATCTAGGAACATCACCAATAAAAGGTATAGATAGCTCTTTATTAACATCACTCTTATTTCTAATTTTTGTATCCAACATATCTAAAATGTAAACTGTACTTGTTGGAATAAGGAACGCTAAAATAAAAGCCCCTAAAAACAATATTTCTTTTTTTGGCCAAATAGGGAGTGAGCTTGCATAAGCGTCGTCTAAAATTATAGCATTGGGTGATGTTACACCATGTGATATAGCAGATTCTTCACGCTTTTGTAATAAATATAAAAACAATGATTCTTTAATATCTTGTTGGCGTTTTAGGTCTCTAAATTGCCTTTCCTTTTTAGGAGCAGAATATAATTGAGATGAAATTCTTGAACCTTCTCTATCTAATGCTTCAAGTTTAATTTTATTTGAAGATTTAATATTCTCTAAACCAGTATTTAAACTTTGCTTTAAGCTTATAATTTGTGCATCCAAATTAACAACAACAGGGTTTTTTTCGCTTGAATTTTTTAGCATTCTATTCCGCTGAATAACTAAATCGTTGTGTTTTTTGGTGATTTCATTTATTGAGTTATCTCTAAAAGACATGTTGGCGGGAATAAGTTCACTTTTGCCACTATTCTCCTTCAAGTAATTAGACATATAGTCAATTAATTGCAATTCTGTTGAAGTGACTACTTGTTGGGCTTCTATATCTCTTTCTGTTTGAAGAAAAATACTTGATTGTGAAGATAAATCGGTTAATTTATTTTCCTTTTTAATGGTCTCAGAAGTTAAATCTACAGCTGATAATTCTGACGAAACCACTTGCAAACGATTATTAATGAAATCGGAAGTGACTTTAACAACTTTATTTTTATTATTAACTACTAGTTGGTTATACTCAGCTATGAGGCTGTTTAATATATCTTCTCCCTTTTCAATTACAGGTTCAACAAGTTCAATGTTTATAATACTCGAATTTTCACCATATGTTTTAATTTTAATTTTTTCGCTATAGTATGTACTAACTTTTGAAATTGGAGAGACTTTTATTTTGACACTTTTTCCAACTTTCATTTCTGGCTGATTAAAGTTGGGTGTTAAAATAATATCTCCAACAGTGGTATTAATATTATCTCCAAAGTTGAATTTTTTGACAGAGTCTTTAAATGTAAATTGAGATTTTGAGATTACATTTAAGGTAAAAGTAGTGTCAATAATTGTTAATACACTGTCTTGTTCTAGAAAATTAATTGTTAAAGGTGGATTAGTATATATTTCAAGCTCTTTAATTGTTCCTTGTATATAGTATTGTATATTAAGGTTTAAATTAGATACAACATTATTAATTATTGCTCTGGAACGTAGAACTTGAATTTCGTCTTGAACACTATTATAGTCTTTTTCAAATAACCCATAATCATACGCTCTATTCGCCTCTCTTTGCATGCTTTTTTCATTACTATCAGCAATTTTAATTGTAGCTTCTATTTTATAAATATTTGTAGCGTATCTTAAGTATAAAAATGTAATTGCAAAACAAATAATGAAACTAGCTAAAAACCATTTCCATTTTACTAAATATTTTTCTAGTTGTTCTCTTAGGCTAGAATTATTCTTAGAAGATAAACTCATGGGGTTAAAATAGTTTTATTTAATTAAAATGGCAACTATTGTTGCAATAGTACCAATAGCTGAAATTATTATTCCATTGTTTTGGTTATAGCCAGAAGATCTTATTTTAGAATTATTTGGTTCCACGTAAATTACATCATTTTGTGTTAAATAATAATTTGATGAATATAAAACATTAACAGAAGTGAGATCAAAAGTTGTATATTTTTTTTCACCATTTACTTCTCTAATTAAAAACACATTATCTCTTTTGCCATAAATAGTTAAATCACCTGCTAATCCTAAAGCTTGAGTTAATGAAATTCTTTCATCTTGTATGGTATAAGTACCTGGTTTTGCAACTTCTCCCAAAATTGAAATAGTAAAGTTGGCTAATCTAATGTTTACAATAGGGCTTTTAATATACTCACTTAATTTTTCTTTTAAATGCACAGTAGCTTCAGTTCTTGTCAAGCCTCCCAATTTTACGGTACCTAAGACTGGAAACTCAATATTTCCATTACTGTCAACGAGGTAAGTTTGCTGTTTTAAAGTTCCCTGTCCATCAATTACAGATTGTGTTGTATATGTTGCTTCTAAGTTGAAAGGTCTTGCTACCTTAGGATCTAGTGCCGATACATTAATAGTTAATAAATCATCTGAATTATAATGTAATTCAAAATTAGAGTTAGAATTTTCTACAGCAGCTGATAAAGGTTCGTCCTGAAAATACACAATATCTTGTCGTGTAGCACAAGAACTTAATAAAGCTATTATAAATAGCACTGTAATTTTAAAAAAATCAAATATTTTTAATTGTGGTTTCATAATCTTCTGTGTTTAATTTTTAGTAGTATCTAAAACTTCAAATTTAGAATTATTAGAAATATACTCAGGTACAATTTCCTTTAATTTAGCTACAATCTCTATTGCTTGACAATTTAAGTTTGAACTATATAAATCTATAATTTTATCTTGAATGCTTGTGGTATTTATTTTTTTACTTTTAGCAATCATTATCTTTTCATGATATGTTAATTTGGTATTTTCTCCATCAGCTAAAAGTTCTTCAAATATTTTTTCTCCCGGTCTAAGTCCAGTAATTTTTATATCAATATCGTTTGGATATTTTAATCCAGAGAGCTTAATCATGTTAATTGCCAAATCAAATATTTTCACAGATTTACCCATATCAAACACAAAAATTTCGCCACCATTACCCATTGCCGCAGCTTCTAATACTAGTGCACAAGCTTCTGGAATAGTCATAAAAAACCTTGTAATATCTCTGTGAGTTACTGTAAGTGGACCACCATTTTCAATTTGTTTTTTAAATAGCGGTATTACAGAACCGCTAGAGCCTAGTACATTACCAAAGCGTGTCGTTACAAACTTTGTTTGACCTTTGCCTTTTATGCAGGATAAATACATTTCAGCTACACGTTTTGTAGCCCCCATAACATTGGTTGGATTAACGGCTTTATCGGTAGAAACCATTACGAACTTATTAACCCCATGTTTTACTGATAAATTTGCAATATTAATAGTACCTCCAACATTTACAGCTATTGCTTCTTGCGGATTGTTTTCCATTAGCGGAACATGCTTATAAGCTGCTGCATGAAAAATTATTTCTGGTCTATGTTCTGTAAATATTTGATCCATTCTTGTAGTACATCTAATATCGGCAATAATGACTTCAAAATTTGTTATTTTTTGTTGAATGAACTCTTGTTGAACATCATATAATTGAGACTCAGCAAGATCTACAAGTATTAATTTTTTAAAATTAAAATTGCAAAGATTCCTTGCTATTTCACTTCCAATAGAACCAGCTGCACCTGTAATTAATACGACCTTGTTGTCATATTCTTCGACCAAAATTGGATTTTCAAAGCTAATAGGTTTTCGTCCTAACAAATCTTCAATTTTAACATCTTGAATTTGACTAGCTTGCAAATCACCATTAATCCATTTTTGAATGGGAGGTACAATTTTTACTTTTATAGATTTCTCAAGAAAATAACTGGAAATTTCTAATAAACGATGGTAGCTTATATTTTGAATAGAAATAATTATTTCGTGAATGTCATGTTTTAAAAGAAACTCTTTATCAATTTTTTTGGAATTATATACTGTGAGCAGGTTTATTTTTTTTCCAATTTTACGCTCATCATCATCAATAAACCCTATGACTTCAACATTTGCTTTTGGGTCATTAGAAATTACATCGTATGTTATATTGCCTGAACTACCAGCACCATAAAGTAAAACATTAGTTTTATCTTTAAACCCTGAGATTATTGTTTTATAACTTGCTTTGATAAAAAGTTTGGCTGAGATTAAGAGTAAGATATTTAATAATAAATGGATGTATATGATAGAGCCAGAAATATCACAGGCGATAAAAAAATCAAACTGTCTTGTAAGGAAAGTTTCAACCAGTAGTATTGTCGCTAAAATATTAACTCCAATAATAATATTAATAATATCCTTACTCCCTGTAAATCTCACTACTCCTTTGTGGGTTCCAACTATTAGGAAACTTATTATGGCAGAGATTATTACAAATGGGATTTGTTTAAAAAATTCAATTGTAACAAAATCGATTTTGAAATTATAACGGATTAAATACGCTATAAAAAAAGTAAATACTACAATGCATACATCAAAAAAGAGGACAAGCCACTTAGACGCATATTTTTGCGATATTTCATATAACACACTTCTAAACATTTTAAATAGGCATTATTACATTAACATTTCAATTAAAATCTCTTAAAAACATTGAGATCTCTTTGCTAAAAATCAATTTGCTATGTAATCAAATTCAAAGGTTAATAAAATGTTCAAGACCTTAATTACCCACTTGTCTTGGCGTTTTATTTATGGGACAATTCAATTTATTTAATCATTAATTAAATAAACTGTTTGTATAAATATAGTTACAATATAATTAAACTAAAAATATGCAGTAACATTATCACAGTAAATATCAGTGTTTAATAAGTATCCATCAAATAAATACGACAAAGCACTCATTTTACCGTTTTTATAAACGTGAGATATATACCACGAAGTTTTGAATAAAATTTCCTTTGATTCTAACTTGAAATAATCAATTTTTAAAAGAAGCCGAGTAACAATATATATGTTCCGAGATTAAGAGAGAAATGCCTGAAACACTTTTAAAATTCTATTTAAATCTTCATTAGTTAAATTTGAACCACTAGGTATGCACAACCCCTTTTCAAACAAGTCGTCAGAAACACCGTTTAAATAACTTGGATAAGTTTTAAAGATAGGTTGCTGATGCATAGGTTTCCATAGCGGTCTAGTTTCTATATTTTCCTTATCAAACATCTGTCGCAACTCTTCTCTTGTCTTGTACGAATCTAATAAAATACATGATAACCATCTGTTAGAAAAGTATTGCTTGGGTTCGTTTAAAAAGCTAATAGCTTCAAATTCTTTTAATTTATTATTATAGAAATTGTAATTACTTCTTCTTTTGGCAACATGGCTATCTAAAACGGTCATCTGACCTCTCCCAATTCCTGCAATAATATTAGACATTCTATAATTATAACCAATATGAGAATGTAAATAGGCAACCGATTTATCTCTAGCTTGAGTAGAAAGAAAAATGGCTTTCTCTTTTATCTCATTATTTTTTGAAACTAAAGCTCCACCACCTGAAGTTGTAATAATTTTGTTTCCGTTAAATGATAGTATTGAAATATCACCAAAAGTACCGCATTTCGCACCTTTGTATGAACTTCCAAAAGCTTCAGCACTATCTTCAATTACTGGAATATCATATTTTTTGGAAATAGATTGTATCTCACCAACTTTATAAGGCATTCCATATAAATGCACTGCAATAATAGCTTTAGGTTTTTTTCCTTTTGAAATTCTATCCGTAATAGCTCTTTCTAATTGAATAGGGCATATATTCCAGGTATCTATTTCACTATCTACAAAAACTGGTGTTGCTCCTTGATATAGTATTGGATTTGCAGAAGCCGAAAATGTTTTACTTTGGCAAATAACTTCGTCGCCACTTTTCACGCCTAGCAAAATAAGTGCCAAATGTATAGCTGCAGTTCCTGAGCTTAAAGCAGCAACATAGCAATCTTGCTTGAGATAGTTTTGTATGTCTTCTTCAAAACCAGTAACATTAGGGCCTAAAGGAGCTATCCAATTGGTTGCAAAAGCTTCATTAATAAATTTTTGTTCCTTACCACTCATATGAGGAGAAGACAACCAAATTTTAGATTTCATAAACAATACTATTATTAAGCGGTATCAATGTAACCTTTATAGTTAATATTAAACTAGTATTTCCATTAATAAGGTGATAAATATCTACTAATAATTAGATACTAGCAAAATAAACAGATAAAAAGCACTTTGTTAAGATAACAAAATACTTTTAAAGCTTTTAACCCGAATTGTGCAATTTATTTGTAAGCGAAGTCATTGTTTCACTCTTAAATTTGTAGTTTTTATTTAGTCTCTCAAATTCTTTAAAAATCTTCTCAAGGTTTTTAAAGTTTTCATCAATATTTTTTCCAAAATTGTGTGGATGCCACCATAAGTGAAAAAGTTCATTTTTTCTTGCAGCTCGTCGCATTCCTTTTTTTATTCTTCGAATCTTTAAGGGCTCTAAAAATTTTATAATGCTATAATATGGTCTAAGGAGCCTACTAGAGGGTAAATTAATAATCTTGCTTTCCACATATAATTCTTCTAAGGCGTAAGTATTATTTCCAGTAATGTTTACATAACAGTCTAATATCCTTAGGAGCCTAAACAAAAGCCAGTTATATTTTTTGTTAGAAGGGTGTATATTATACATATAAGATTCCTCCGTACCTCTATATGATTTTATGCCATGTTTATAACTAACTTCTAGATATTTTGTATCAGCCACCATATTTCTTGGAAACACTATACTTTCTAGATTTACTCCTTTGCTTTTTGCAATATGTATTGCCGCTAGTATGTCTTCTTCAAACTGTATTATGTTTTGACCTTCTTCATCACAGTAATAGTGGCTATACGTATGTGTTCCAATTTCATGATTCTTGTTGTCATTAATTTTATCAATCATAGAACTTGCATAATGAAATGGGTCATCAATTTCATCATTGCCAATCTCATCAAAGTATAAATATGGATTTAATTTATTATTTGTATACTGTGGTTTGCTTTTTGGAGAATACACAATTAACGCTGCTTTGTCTTTGGCAAATAAAAATCCAACTGTAGCAAAGGTTAATTTAATACCGTAAGAATCACTTAGGGCAATAAGCCTTTCAATTACATTATTAGCATTAGCAAGATTTTCTTTATAATCATTAACTGATCTATGGTCAAAAACGCCCCAATGTAACTCATAGTCTAATGAAATAACAAAATGCCCAGTCATGTTCTATATTCTAATTGCTCTATATAATGGAAAAAAAGCAGTATTGTTTGCGGCATTATTTTTAGAAACTAAATTATCATAAATCTTCTGATTAACTATGTATTTCCATATTTTAAACTTTCTAAAATCTTTAGAAAACGCCGATTTAAACTCAAAAAGAGAATCCTCATTACTTCCGAATCCACCTCCAAGATTAAAATATTTAAAATTTTTGTTTGTTGCTTCAATGCGCATCTCGTCTAAAAATAATTTAGAAGGCCTTAACCGTAAATAATCTGTTCTAGTTCCTGATAAGTGAAATTGTACAAAACCATTAGTTTTAACAAACATTGAACCTGCAATGATGTTCCCAGTTTCTAATTCTTCAATCAACATAATCTCAGTTTTAAAATCAGATTGTTCTAAGAAGTTTAAAAAATAGTCAGTTTCAAAAAAATAATCTTTATCAGCACCTAACCGTGTCATATTTTCATGATAAATATCAATAAATGCTAAAACTTCCTCTTTAGTTTTAGCCATACGAATGTCACATGTTTTGCGTAGTTTATTAACTTGATTTTTAAGTGACTTTTGGTATATTCTTCTAGACTCGTCTAAAGGTAATGTCACATCAATATTTACAACTCTTCCTAGCGAAATAATATCTCCAAAATTTGACAATATGCATGTTTGCTCTTCTAGATAAGGATGTAACCTTGAAAAAACTGAAACGATATTTTTAGATTTGAAATAGTTAATAAGCTCATTTTTAAAATTGCTTTTATCAAAGTCTAAAACTATATTCTTACTTAATGGTCCTGCATATCCATACACTGATGTAAAGTCATAATATTCAGTATCAGGTATAGGTCTTAATAGTAAAGGCAAAGCAATAATTGTATCATTATTTGTATATACTAAAAGAAGCGGCTTTTCACAATCTACATTACAAGAAATATTATGATAATCATAGGTATGATAAAAATCATAGCTATCCATTTCTCTTAGAACAGCAGTCCAATCGTTTTTAGAAGTAATCTCTTTTATCATGGTTTTTGGTCAGGGTAAGCAATTATACGTTGTTTTTACTCCAAAGATTAATTTTTTCGACCAAATAACTCATATCTTCTATGTTGTATCTATAATCGACATGAATATTAAAAAGATATTTCCAATTAGAAATTATATTAGTATTTGGCCATAAATGCGCTGGATATATATGATTAGATATCATATGCTTCTTAAAAGAATGAAACAAATTTAAATCATTGAAAAGTAAAAGTAACCCGAAAGGAGTAACTCCTTCTCTTTTAATTATTTTAAAATAAGGTGTTTTATTTAAGTGCTTAAAAATGTATTTTAAATGCTTATCTTTTATAGGATTAGGATTTAAACACATGTACTTTTTAACTAAATCCACAAATATATCAGTTGGTTTTATATAATTATTTGATATATTCAATAGTGCTTCACCATCATCTAAAAGTGAGAGATATGCTTCCTTAACATGCTCTTTGTTATTTTTTATAAAAAGCCGTTTTAAAGACATGTATTTACTAAATGTATCTAAAGCCTTAAGAACAGGTTTATCTATTGTGTATTCATAAAAATTTATCTTTTTATTTGAATTTGGTTTCCATGTTACAGCTCCAAGAGGAATAGGGTAGGTCTTTCTTAAAGAACAAATACAATAATCGGCATTACTATTTAAACTTTGTTGGCTTAACCATGCATGTGAATAATCTTCAATAATGATTGGACGATTTTTATCTGGATAGCTAAATGTTGATAGGCCCCAATAGTTATTTAAAATTACAATGTCATTATGAGTAGCAAATGTTGTTACGTCTATTTCTTCATCAAACTCAAAGGGGTTAATGGAATAATACTTTATATTATTAAAATTGAATAACACTAAGTTTACTACAGTATCACAGTAATATTCTGGCAACCAAATGGTGTTTATCGTTTGTCCACTGGTAATGTTTTTAAGAAGTGCCAATATTGCATTTCTGCCAGAATAATAATAAGTAAAGTTAAGGTCTAAGGTTACCAGGTGCTGCTTAAGAATTTGAAATTCACGATCACTTTCATGTAATTCATAAAAACTAGAACCTATTTCTTTATTCAACTTTTGCATTTTTAAAGGCTGGCATATTAGAGCTTTCAGAATTATTTATATCCTTTTTCTTAATTACCTTGTAAAAGGTAAGCCAAAGTATTTTTAAGTCCAATAGAAATGACTGATTTTTGGCATACCAAACGTCATATTCAAACTTTTGTTCCCAAGTAATGGTGTTTCTACCATTAATTTGTGCCCAACCAGTTATTCCTGGCATAACATCATGGCGTTTTGCCTGCTCTTCATCATACAAGGGTAAATACTCGGGATGTAAAGGTCTTGGACCTATAAGGCTCATATCTAGCTTTATAATATTGAATAGTTGTGGAATTTCATCTAGAGAATATTTTCTTATAAACTTTCCGAGAGTAGTAACGCGTTCGTTAAAGGAAAGAAACTCACCATGTTCGTCTTTTTTATCATTCATAGTTTTAATCTTAATAATTTTAAACACTTTTCCGTTTTTACCAGCTCTTTTTTGGTAAAAAAAGGGTTTGCCTTTATTATCAACTAACAAGATGAGAATGAGTATGATAAAAATAGGAGAGAGGACTATAAGACCAACAATTGCGGCTAATACATCTAATAATGGTTTTATTATATTTACGTACATTTCTCTATTTTAAATTTTGATATTCTTGTAATAGCGCTTCCCAAATGACTTCACGTTTATAGTTAGTACATATAATTTTTTGTGATGCTCTGGCAAGTGCAATTCTCTCATCAGAATCTTCTATTAACGTTACCATAGCTTTGAATAATTTTTCTACATTCTTCGGAGGTATTATTATACCATTTACATTATCTTTTATAATCTCATTACAACCATTAATATCTGTAACAATACTTGGTAAATTCATAGCTCCAGCCTGCATGACGACGTTTGGAAATCCTTCTCTATAACTTGGAAAAACTAATACATTTGATACTGCAAAATAGGGTCTCACATCGGTTTGCCATCCAACAGCAAGAATATTATTATTTGATTCTATTTCTTTAAGCGTATCTTCATGTAAAGGATCAAGTTCGTTTTCAAAAGTCCCTACTAATAAAAGCTTTACATTTATATATTTTATACAAATTTTTTTAAAGACAGATATAAGTTCATTAATACCTTTATCTGTTACTAGCCTTCCTACAAATATAAAAACTATATCATTATTGTCTAAGTTTAATTCACCTCTCAAGGTTGATATTTGAGTTGAATCTAACTGTTCTTTATTAAAATAGTCAACATCAATGCCGTTTGAACTTCCATTTCCAATGACTTTTAGTTTATTATGTTTTGTAAATTTGTTTTCAAGTATAATGTCTTTTAAACCAAATGAGTTAGGATAGATTTTTGTAGCACAAGCATAGGTTATTTTCTCAACAACATTTAAAAGCCATCTTTTAGCACCTGTAGCTTCTACTAATGGTAATCCGGCAATGGTGTGCAATCTATGAGGAACACCAGCTAATTTTGAAGCAATCATACCTACAGTTCCAGCTTTTGGCGTATGTGTGTGTACAATAAAGGGTTTTTCTTTTTTAAACGTTTTATAAAGCTTATATACTGATATTAAATCCTTTAGTGGTGTAATAGATCGTGTCATTTCAATTTTTATAACACGTATACCTTCATCTTTTTCTATATCTTTAATTTCATTTCCAGAACTTGAAATGCCAATAATATTAAAAAACGAGCTCATATATTTAAGCTGCCCTTTTAATAGGTTTTTTAAAGAAATAGGTACTGTAGTTATGCGCATTATCTTTTTCATAAACATACTATATAACCGAATAGGTGTTTAAATACCATTTTTGAAAACAATAATACGTCCAGACTCTCATGGAATTATCTTCTTTTCCAGAAAGATGATTCTTTACCAATTTAATTATCATATCAATATTGAAAATATTTTGTGACACTAAATATTTAGGTTCAATATAACTTTCTAGCTCTTTTTTTAAACTAGAACGCAGCCAATCTCCAACAGGCACTCCAAACCCTTGTTTAGATTTTTCAAGAAAGTCTTTTGGAAATTCATTTTTAAAGGCTTCTTTTAAAATATGCTTTTTATTCCATCCTTTTAACAAATAGTCTTCTGGTAAACTATTTGTATATTCCCAAAGCGATTTATTTAAAAATGGGGCACGACATTCTAAAGAATTTAGCATACTTGTTCTATCAACTTTAACAAGCATATCACCTTCAAGGCTTACATGCCTGTCAACTTCCCTAAACTCTGTAATAGTTTTTGGTGTATCAATTATATCTTTTTTATAGCTACTAAAAACTGTAGTCTCAATCCTATGAGGCAAAAAAAGATTTTCTTTTTCATCATCCGTAAATGCTAACGAAATGATATTCCAGTAAAACTCGCCACTATAATCTATGGCCTTTAAAAGTCTGTTCATTTTAAAACGTTTCCCTCTTTTATCGTCTTTTGTTTTTAATAGATTAGGCACTGTATTTAATAAACCTTTATGAACAAACTGAGGTATCATAGAGGTGTATCTATCATTTAATTTACCTATATAATGCTTGTTATATCCAGCAAAGACTTCATCGCCACCATCTCCGGTTAATGCCACTTTAACATAGTCACTTGTTTTATTTGAAACCAAATAGGTGGGTAGTGCAGACGAATCTGCAAAGGGTTCATCAAAATTAAGAAGGATGTTATCTATATTGTGTTCTAAATCTGTTTCGTCAATAATAAACACGTGATGATTACTATTAATTAATTTGGCAACGACACTTGATTTGTCTGTTTCATCGTAAGCAGCTTTTTTAAATCCTATAGAAAACGTGTCAATTTTTGAGTCATTCATATTTGCCAAGCACAATGAAACAATAGAGGAGTCTACACCTCCAGATAAAAATGTTCCCAATGGCACATCGGCAATCGACCTGCTTTCTACACTTTCATTTACTAAATCATGAATCTTTTGCTTTGCAGTATTAAATGCAATGTCTTTATTATTTTCGTTATTAAGGTCACTAATTTTATTGATAGCGAAGCTGTGGGATATTAAATCATATTCTAAATAATGATTCGCTTTTAACTTATGGATATCATTATAAATAGTATAAGGAGCAGGAATATAAGTAAGTCTAAAATAAAGATTCAATCCGGTAGTTGAAATTGTTGGACGCTTTTTAAGTTGCTTTGTTAAAGATTTTAATTCGGACGCATATACAAACGTATCATTAGTTTGAGTGTAATACAATGGTTTTTCACCAAAAAAGTCTCGAGCTATAAATACTTTATTCTTAGCTTTATCATGGATACTAAACGCATACATACCATCTAATTTTTGGAAGCTTTTTGGACCTTCCTTCTCATAAAGTTTTAAAATTACTTCTGTGTCTGATGTTGTATCAAATATAGCTCCAGCGTCTTCTAGTTCGGCTTTTAACTTTTTGTAATTATAAATTTCGCCATTAAAGACAATTGAAATACTATTATCTTTAGAGTACATAGGCTGTCTACCAGTAGTTAAATCGATAATTGATAAGCGGCGCATTGCCATGCCTATCGAAACGGAATCATCATTATACATATAGATTCCATCTTCATCAGGACCTCTATGGATAATCAAATCATTCATAGCTGCAAGCTTTTCAGCCATACTTGAACTATCAACTTTTGAAGAAGTTATAACTCCATTAATACCGCACATAAATCGTATTTAGTTATTAGTAAATGTAATTAAGTAGCTATTAATCAGAATTTAGTAAACTATCTCCTTTGGATTTTTCTTCATGTAAATAAATAACAAATAAAAGTGTTATCCAAAATAAAGGGATTCTTAATGTCATATGCACACTTCCAAAAAATGCAATTATAAATAGAATAACAAAAACTTCTAATGTCATTTTTTTTGTAAAAGAAGCAAATGCACCTAAATATAGTATTAATCCAATAATTCCGTAACTAAAGAGGATATTTGCTAAAATAGAGTGCAGCTCAATACTTTCATTAAAGCGTTCGTACTCACCTTCGCCTGCGCCAAATAATAAATATTTAGGGTTTTCAATAATTCTTCCATATCCACGACCACCAAAACTTTGATCACTAGTCAATCCGTTTTTAGAAAACCGCTCGGCATTGTATTCTAACGCTGCAAACTCATGAATTTTGATATCATAGTTATAGTTTATAAAAATAATACCTATAATAAATACTGTTATTGTTATAATAAAATGCTTTCTTGAATTAAAGATATAAAATAGCCAGAACACTATACCACCTAACAAAGCTGCTCTTGATGCAGAAATGATTATAAACAATGTACTTAAAAGAAATAAAGAAATACGATATATTTCTTTTACTTTTAAAATACGAGCCAAAACATATACAATAATCAAGAGACAAATACCCCAAAGCGCTAATTGATTAGGGTTGTTAAAAAACATATGTGTTCTTACACCTTGCGACTTTATAAATGGCCATAAAATAGTTTGAATTATTAACGCTATAGATAAGGCTTTTAGAGTAATTATTAAAAAAGAGTGCTCTTTTATCTTATTGAAAATTACTAACATTAATAAATAGCAATACACATAAAAAATACAATTCTTAATTAAAATAAAGTCACCTAAAATGAGCATCCATACAGTATTCAATATAAGTGCATAGACTACAAATAAGAATAAATTTTTAGAAAACCTATTAGTACTAATACTTGTCATAATTGATTTGAAGTTTACAACAATTAGCAAAACACCAAAAACATCAGCTACTTGAGGATTACCCTCTGCAAAAAAATAAAAAGGATATACAATTAAATATATTGCCCAGATATAGTGGCTAAACTTCATATTAAATTTGTTTTTGTTTCCTCATGGTTTTAATTAAATAAAAACAGGACAGCAAAGCTTTTACTGATAAAGCAAATATAATAGTAATTGCACCGCCTATATAATGGTATCTAGGTATTAAAATTAAACCTGCTACTAAACCAAGAAATGAGCCTATAATAATTATGTTAGAGTAAAGTTTGTCTTTTTTATAAATCATTAAGCCATTAACACCAAAAGCTGATATCATTGACGCTAAGAATGGACTAGGACTTAAATATTTTACAACTCTAATTATTTCAAAAGATTCGCTTTGGCGATCCATTCTATTAAGCCATAAGTTAATTAATACATCAGCAAAGAAATACATAGATAGAGATAGTAAAATACCAAATGCAATAAATACATACCGTGTTATATTAATTGCTGACTTGTTTCTGTTTAAAAATGGGTATAAAACACTTGTCATAATTGTGTTAACAACGCCAAAAGCACCAGAAGCTTTAGAACCTATTTGCATAAAGCCAACATGACTTGGAACACCAAATATACCAACTAAAAAAATAGACGTATTATGATAAATGGTAGGCGATATTAATGTTAAGAAAGAACTCCATGCTTTTTTTATGGTTTGTTTTACTTCATGAAACTGAGCAAATCTAAATCGTATTCCAAATTGCTTATAGATAATAATTTGAGCTATAATACCAGACACAATATACCCCGTAGCGTGATATAAGGAAATATAAATATAATCAGACTCTTCTTTAATCAAAACAAAACATAGAATAGCAAAAGCAGATTTTGAGATTACATTGACAATGGTTATAAATCGCATTTTTTCTACCCCTAAAAAGAACCACATTGGGCTAAACAATTCCCCAATAAGTAATAAGCTAAAAAAGCAATAAATAATATAATGCTCGCCTATTTTAGGAACTAACACGATTAATAATACCAAAAGAAACATTGTTAAAATAAAAAAATAGACTTGAGTAGTAAATACATTGTTGTAGACTTTTGATAATTTCTTCTTATTATCTCGTATTACAGCAATAGTTCTAACAGCTGACAGCAGAAAGCCAAATTGAATGATGTTTTGCAAATAAAAAATTAACGCATAAGCAAAAGCATAAATACCATAGTTTTCAATGCCAACGACTTTAAAAAGATACGGAATTATAATTAATGGAATTATCGCATCTATTACTTTAAAGAGGAAGTAAGACACAAAATTTTCAACTAATCCAAAATATTTTCGAATATTCAATATAGCAATATTTACAGGGAATAAATTAACACATTTTTAGTCTAAAAATGAATTGTTAATAATTTTTTATTAAAATAAACATCCAAAATCAAGATTCTGTCGTACCTATTATTAAATAACTTTGAAAGAAACATCGATGAAATGATTAATAAAATCCTTAAACTGACATTATTTGTAAGAAATAGTTTCATTTTAATTGTTTTTTATCGATTAAATTAGTGGAAAATATTTCACTAATGATTATTTGTTTATGTTTATATCATAAGCCCCAAATTATTATAATATGAAAATCATTAGTTCAGCTAATCGTGCAGTAATTTTAATTTTTGCACTCTGTTTTTTTGGCAATTCGATAAATGCACAAGATTATGATTTAATTACTGACCAGAATAACTACTGGCCAATTCAAGAAATGCCCAAGCCTGGGTATTTACAACCCATTACCGATCCTGTTTTTGGAACCAAGATTACGAGAATAACAGGCGATGTAGGTTCTGCTATCCAAAATATTAATGGCGAAGTGTGGCGAAACGTTGCTAGACATGGGTATTCTACGAGACAACCCTGGAATGCAGATGAATCAATTATTTATTTAGATCGGCACAAAACCCAAGGAGGTGGTTGGGGACCTGCTTTATTTTTAGATGGTGAAACTTATGAAGTCATTAAGGAAGCAAATGTTCCTTCAAATAACGAAATACGTTGGCATCCTACGAATCCAGATATTATGCTAATAATACGAGATGATGGTATTTATTCTTGGAGTTATTCAAGCGGCACTACAACACAGCTAATGGCATATAGCGGCTATTCTGGTGCTTCAACTGGATACACAGGGAATTTTACTCATGATGGGACTAAAATATCTGTTTTTGCAACCAGAAATTCAGATGGTAAACAAGTCGTATTTGCATTGGATTTTGCAAATAATATAAAACATCCAGATATAGATTTTTCGGGTATAGATATTGACTGGTTATCTATTTCTCCTTTGGGTAATTATACCATGGTTAATGGTAATTATGGTAATGGAGGAGATAGAACTAAAATATTTGATCTTGCCGGAAATCAAGTAGGACCATATTGGAGTGAATATGGACGTCCCAGTCACTTTGATTTAGCAGTAGATCTAGAAGGAAATGAGGTTGCTGTTGGGGTTTCTAAATCAAATCCAGACGATGGCAGAGTTATTAAAAGACGTTTAATTGATGGTCAAGTTACTGTTTTAACTCAAGGCGGTTACGCAAGCCATGGTTCTGCAAGATCCTTAAATAGACCTGGTTGGGTATTTACCATATCTACTGACAATCAAAACTGGGGCCCCTATTTCAATGAAATTATAGGCGTAAAGCTAGATGGAACAAGGGTTGAAAGAATAGCTCATGGTAGAAATTTATTGAGTGATTATGAAAATCAAGCTCAAGTTTGTCCTTCACCATCAGGTGACAGAGTTTTATATGCTTCTGATTGGAGGAATAATAATTTTCCTGTACACACATTTGTTGTTGATTTTAGAGATTTAGAAATTTCTACAGGCGTAAATGCTGGTAATGACCAAGAAATTTGTATAGGAGATACAAGTACATTAACAGCAACTGGTGTAGTGAGCTACTCTTGGAATACAGGAGAAACTACGGCCAGTATTACAGTAAATCCAAATGTAACAACGACTTATACAGTTACTGGTACAAGTGCAGACGGAAGTACAAGTACAGATACCATAACGGTGACTGTAAATAGTATTCCAGTAGCAAATGCTGGAGCAGACCAAACCATTTGTGAAGGTGAAGAAATTACATTAACAGCATCTGGAGGAAGTACCTATCTATGGAGTAATGGAGCAACAACTCAAAGCATTACTATTAGCCCCATAACAACAATAAACTATACTGTGATAGCATCTCAAGGCTCTTGCTCGAGTACTGACGAGGTAATTGTCACAGTCAAGCCCAGGCAAACGATAAACGCAGGTAATGACGTGGACATCTATTTGGGGGAAAGTGCAACACTAACAGTTGTTGGTACTGGTAATATTCTATGGAGTACTGGAGAAACTACAGCCTCAATAATTGTATCGCCAACAAATACAACAACCTATACTGTATCGGTAACCGAAACAAATGGATGTACAAGTACAGACGACGTAACAGTGACTGTAGTAGATAGTTTTGCTGCAAATGCCGGTGCCGATGTTGCTATATGTGAAGGGGAGAGCACTATTCTTACAGCTTCTGGGGGAACAGGGTATTTATGGAATACAGGAGAAACTACAGCCAGTATTACAGTAAATCCTTTATCGACGACTGTGTATTCTGTATTGGTTACAAAAGATTCAAATTCAGCCACAGATGAAGTTACTGTATTTGTAGATTCTCCACCAGAACTACAGGTAAGTGACGATAAAACTATCAATCTTGGAGAGTATGTAACACTTTCTGCATCTGGAGCAGATACGTATCAATGGAGTAATGGTGCTACACAACCTAATATTGCTGTAAGCCCTCAACAAACTACTGTGTATTCAGTTATTGGTTACACCAATGATTGTTCAGACGTAGCCCAAGTAACAGTAAATGTTGCAAATACGGTCGTAGCATACGCGGGAAAGGATATGACAATTTGTAGTGGTGATACTCAAACTTTAATTGCTAATGGAGGAGAAACGTATTTATGGAGTACAGGTGAAATTACTAAAAGTATTGATGTTACCCCAAGTGAAGACACAACATATACCGTAATTGTTTCTAACGACTATGCTTCAGATACGGCATCAGTTTCAGTATTTGTTATCGATTGTGATGAGGAGGATACTACAAATTATCAATACAGTGTTTATCCAAATCCTACAATCGATGGCATTCTTAAGCTTCAATTATCTGGCTTAATAGGAACATCAAATTTATATATTCAAGATACTGTTGGTAAACTAGTATACATGGAATCGATTAGTGATAATAATGGAGAGCTAATTCAGAAACAATTAGACATTTCTAGATTTAGTAGTGGCTTATATTTTGTGACTCTACAAGAAATGAATAGAACAACTACAAAAAAGATAATTTTTCGTTAAGAAAGTATAGTCAGTTAGTATATTTAAGCGCTCAATACCTAATAGTATTGAGCGCTTTATTTTACACTAATCTCTTGAACTGTAGCAATACTATCACAATTTTCAACAGTTAATACAATTTCCTTATCATTATAGTCGCCTTCTATTACATAAATTTTACAGGGCTTAAGTTTAGTCTGGCTCTTTGAGAAATTTACATCTCCTTTCATTAAGACATATGAAATTGCTGCCGTATCAATGGTCTTATCTGTAATTGCCATTTTAACCTTGTTAGAAAATAATTGTTCCTTTGTATTAATGTTTTTTAGCACTCTTGCATCGGGAAAATAGTTAAATTCAGCTTTTTTCCCTTTCCAAATATAGGCTAAAATAACAATGCCAATTGAAAATCCTGCCAGGTAATAACCTGTACGCTGTATTAATTTCATGTCTTAGAGAAATAAATTATAACAATTTAAATACTAATAAATTAAAAGGTTGACGTCACTATAGTCTAAATCAAACCAATCTGCCACAGATTTGTTAGTCAAAATTCCGTGGTAAAAATACAAACCATTTTTTAAACCACGGTCAAAACGTAACGCATTTTCAATACCTCCATCTTCTGCAATTTTTAAAAGATAAGGAGTGAAAATATTACTAATTGATACAGAAGCCGATCGGGAATATCGTGCTGGGATATTAGGTACACAATAATGTATTACGCCATGCTTTTCAAAAGTGGGATGGTTATGTGTTGTAACTTCACTGGTTTCAAAACAGCCTCCCATGTCTATACTCACATCAATAATTAGGGCGCCAGTTTTCATATTTTCAACCATCTGCTCACTTACCAATATAGGTGCTCTATTTTTTCCTCGGACAGCGCCAATAGCAACATCACAGCGCTTTAACGCTTTAAGTAAATTTTTGGGTTGCATGGTCGAGGTATATATAGTGCGACCAAGACTAGTTTGAAGTGTTCTTAACTTAGTTATAGAGTTATCAAAAACCTTTATGTTTGCACCCATTCCAATAGCAGACCGAGCTGCAAATTCTGCTACAGTTCCTGCACCTATAATAACAACTTCAATAGGAGGGACACCACTAATATTACCAAACAACAACCCATTACCGCTATTAACATTAGACAATAATTCTGCGGCTATTAATACCGATGCAGTACCGGCAATTTCGCTTAATTGTCGTACGGCAGGATAGGCACCATCGGCATCTCTAATAAATTCAAATGCTAATGCTGTGATTCTTTTTTTAGCCAAAGCCTCAAAATAAGCTTTGTATTGCGTTTTTAGTTGTAATGCTGAGATTAATATGGTTTGCGGATTGATAAGCTTTATTTCATCCAGTGATGGTGGTTCAACTTTAAGAAGTATTGGACATGAAAATACCTTTGCTGTATCTTTTGTGATTTCTGCGCCGGCTTCACTATAATTCTTATCTTGAAAATTAGCACCTTCTCCAGCTCCAGACTCAAAAAGAACTCGGTGCCCATTATTAACTAAAGCTGAAACTGCATCAGGAGTAAGACATACGCGCCTTTCTTGAAAAGAAGTTTCTTTGGGAATACCAATAAATAAGTTGCTTTTATGCTTTAATACTTCAAGCATTTCTTCCTGAGGAAGCAATTGTGCTTTTGTAAAAGGAGTGACAGATTTACTCATAGTTTGGTTAATTGAAAACCAAATTACAAATAAATTTGTAATATCAATTGAAAATAATTTCTAAAGAAGAATAACGATTCTAAAAATAATCTGAAAACCTACCAAATAAACCTTTAGGTTTGGTCATAAGTTCCTCTTCCAATTCTTCCATAGTTTTAGTGGCTTCATCTATTTTATCAGCCATTCTTGCTCTTAATAAATAAATAGAAGGAATTATTATAGCCATTACTGGTAGTAAATACAAAATTTGATTTTCATCAGAAAATTCTAAATCATCGTTTAAAATGGTAATTATTTGGTAAAAATACATAGCAATGGGTACTATAAGCACATGAAACCACCAATGCTTATTAGTAAACATCCAAATAATTAATAAAAGAAGGGGAATGATTTTTCCTAATAAGGTCCAAACTAATATTTGTACACTTTCATAATAACCACTAGTATAAGTACCAAAAAAGGTGTCCCAAGTTTCTTTATTTGGAACACCTTCCCATAATGTAAATAAATATGGAGTTATTGCTATAAATGTAGCGATTATACTCCCAATTATTAAGTCTTTTTTACTTACCTTGACCAGGAATTTTGACTTTTGCTTTTTCAACTTGTGTGGTTGTTTGTCCATTTAAATCTAAAAGATTAGTAGCTTGCGCTGTAAACAAAACACCTCCAAATATCGCTATTGCGATTAAATACTTTTTAGTTTTCATAATTTAAGGGATTTAATTAATTAATATCTATTACAAAGATAAAGTACAAGTCTTTATATAAATGTTAAATAAATGTTAAAACCCTTTATTCATGCGGCTTACGAGCTACGGTTTTTCCGTAGTTTCGTGATTTTTATTTGGGGCGTGTTTACTGTTTTTTACTAATTATTTTTTTCTTTTTTATTAAATCTATATTAGAAACACCCATTTTAAGTGTTCTAGAACCGTCTTTATTTACTTTTATGTAAGAAATATCTGCTGTAATCGGCAGATTTTCTGCTATTATTTCTGGCCACTCAATAAAAACCCAATGTCCAGAGTACAAATAATCTTCAATACCAATATCAAATATTTCAACTTCGTCTTCAATTCTATACAAATCAAAATGATACACTTTATCATTTGTCACTTCATATTCATTCACTAATGAAAACGTAGGGCTTGTTACGTTATCTTTTCCACCTAAAGCTTTTACAATAGCTTTAATAAGTGTGGTCTTCCCAACGCCCATATCGCCATAAAATAATATGGTCTTTGTGGTTACATTGTTAAGTAACATTTGGGCAGTTTCATCAATAGTAACGATGTCAAAATCTGTTTTCATTTGCATAACGTGATGCAATAATAAAGCTAATATATGAAAAAAACAACAAAAAAGTGCATTTCATCGATGTTTTTTGCAATTTGCAGATATATTAGAGACAAATTCAACAAATAATACTTGAAATAATACACTGTAATAGTAGCGGTTACAATTAAAAGTAGGCATTAAAAGTCTATGCTTCGACAAGCTCAGCATGACAGCTTTAAGTTTTAATACTATTTATTATATAGCTTATGTGTTCTACTTAGGGTTGAGTACTACAAAAGGAATAATTACTTCTTCTAAAGATACACCTCCATGTTGATATGTATTTCGAAAATAGCTAACATAATGGTTGTAATTATTAGGATAGGCAAAAAACAAATCCCCTTTTGCAAAAATATATGAACTACTCA
>Ga0114934_10000596_pt1 | contig 22944 bp, 13 predicted proteins | sample 4SBtaG_2_FD_99695 | JGI IMG/M metagenome (GOLD analysis project Ga0114934, IMG submission 99695) | Deep subsurface microbial communities from Kolumbo volcano to uncover new lineages of life (NeLLi) - 4SBTROV10_white metaG | ecosystem: Environmental > Aquatic > Marine > Volcanic ...
AGCATTTTATCTCAAACATAAAATATCACGATACTTTATACTTTGAAAAAGAGGTTTTGTCCAGTACTAATTGTATTATATTGTATTATATTGCCTTTTTATTGGGAACCGTTTAGCCGTGGGATGTATTTACGGCGTCTTCCGGAACAGATCACCCATAGAGGGCGAGCAGTTACCTTTTCAGTATCAATTGCGCATAGCCGTCATTTACAAATAAAAATTTATTCAGTACGAATCAAAGTAATGGTCTGCTGCTGACTGTCTAATGTCACTTTGAATTGATTCAATACACTCATCCCTAATAATTTTGCACCGCCCAGCAATTCATCGTCTATAAATGCTACATCGACGTCAGTAATCACTTCGTTGGCTATGCGCAATTCTGCCAAACGGCCTATTTTGGCATCCGCTATACCATTCGCTGTCTGTAATCCTTTTACTTCGGTAGCAACATCGTTCATACGAAGTAACTCCATCATGGTATCAGGCAATACCACATAGTCGGCTCCAGTATCTACAACCAGCGAAGTTTCCAGACTGGTACCAAATTGCCCGGTCAAAGTCACATCGACAACATAATTACTACCCTGCCACTCAGTCTGTACAATCGTTTCGCGAGGCCGATCCTGTTTTTCGCCTATTATAATAATGCGTTCAAGTTTACCGTCAGCATTGTGAATAGTGACATAATTAAAGCTTTGTAATAAAGATCTAACCTGAAACTCCACCGCCCCACTAATCGATTCGCTGGGCTTGGACACAGTCAATTCAATTCCACGGATATCAACCTCATAAACATTCGCAAGGTGATCCAATTGGCTGGATAAATTTGCAAACACGTAATCCTGTTCAGCAACAGCGGGCAGCCCTACAGCCACAACATACAGCAAGGAAGAAAAAAACAGTTTTGATATTAATAATTTGCCAAATTTTAAATCGACCATTTTGTTTCCTCGAACGTAACTGCTCTCCCCTCTATGGGTGATCTGTTCCGAAAGACGCCGTAAATACATCCTTGTAGGCTTGAATGCGGCTTCCCTGCCGCATACACTTCCTCCACAGATCACCCATAGAGGGCTGTTTCAATTTGGAGGCAAGTAGTTACCCTCAAACTTTCTAAACACTTCGCAACATTATAAATGCTGGATACTCAAGTATACACGCAAATCATTAACAAAATTACCAGGGAGTCTATACAACAATAACGCGTTTAGCCGAGACAAATCAGATTATCTAAGATTTTCCCTCATTCGCGGTAAACGTTAATGGCGTGAAACAAAAATGACCGAATCACAATGCCTATCAGGAATCTCCGCGCCAGGTCGGTGCGTTGCACTATAACCTCGTTGCAGCAAGCAACCAGTATAAGGTTACAGATTGATTCCTGTTAAGACACTGCTGCATTTAATTATCGATTCGCTTACCATAGCGCTGCGCCAACATTGGCCTGAGCTAAGTCAATAGACTATCAATAAAAACCAATACAAAATTTAAACACTAATGACACAGGAATTTATCCCGGGACAACGCTGGTTTAATACCACAGAATCACAATTGGGGCTTGGAACAGTATTATCTGCAGATCGTCGCACTGTGACACTTTTATTTCTGGCGACAGGCGAAACCCGAACCTATTCACAACAGTCTGCACCCCTGATTCGGGTGGCATTTGCCAAAGGCGAGAGGGTTCACAGCCACGATGGAATCCAGTTTATTGTCCAATCGGTAGAAACCAGCAATGGCTTGATTACTTATATCGGCACTGACCCTAATAACAAACCGCTGAGTCTGCATGAAGACCAGCTCGACCACTATATGCAAATGAATCGTCCCCTCGATCGTTTATTTAGTGGCCAAATCGACCCTGACAGGTGGCTGTCGCTACGCTATAAAACTTTAGTCCATTCAAACCGACTGGCGCATTCAGACCTTAGAGGACTGATCGGGTGTCGCACCCGCTTAATTCCACATCAATTGTATGTCGCTCATGAGATAGCAAAACGTTATGCTCCCAGGGTTTTACTCGCCGACGAAGTGGGCCTGGGTAAAACCATAGAGGCCGGGTTAATCGTTCATCAGCAATTGTTAAGCGAACGGGCGAAACGAATTTTGATTATATGTCCGGAAAGTCTGTTACATCAGTGGCTGGTCGAACTACTCAGACGTTTTAATCTAAAATTCAGTATTTTCGACGTTTCACGCTGTGAAGCCTCAGTACAGGAAAATAGCCAGGAAAATCCATTCCAGAGCGAACAACTCATTCTGTGCAGTCTTGAATTCTTAACCGAAAATCCGCATTACGCACAATTCTCATACCACGGTGACTGGGATATAGTGATCGTCGATGAAGCTCACCACTTACAATGGACTCCGAACCACGCCAGTCAGGAATATCAAACGATTGCGGCATTGGCATCACAAACAAAAGGTTTACTGCTCCTTACAGCAACACCGGAACAACTCGGAAAAGCCGGGCATTACGCCCGCCTGCACCTACTCGATCCGCATCGATTTTCGGATTTTGATCGCTTTATTGAAGAAGAACGACGTTACCAGCCTGTAGCCGCCGCAATAAAATCGCTCCTGGAAAGCAAAAAACTGTCAACAAGGGAACGGCAACTGATCGAGTCGACTTTGATAGACGAAAACCATAAGTCTGCATTAGCCCAGCTGGATAGTCAGAGACTCACTCCGCAACAAACAAGCGATGCGCTTAAAGAAATCATCGAACAGCTTTTGGATCGCCATGGAACAGGGCGAGTATTAATCCGCAATACCCGAGCAGCAATTAAAGGATTTCCAGAGCGACAATTAATCGCAACTGCCCTGCCCACTCCAGACGACTACAATCAATGTTTTCAAGTCTGCACCGACGAAACCGATATTCGCCTTTTCTTATCTCCGGAATTACTCTACCAATCCCAGGCTGATTCTGGTCAGGCACATTGGTGTAAATTAGACCCCAGAACTGATTGGTTAATTAACCTGCTGAGTCAATTGAAGCCACAAAAAATACTGGTAATCACCGCAAACGCTCAGACTGCTCTGGATTTGTCTGAATACCTTAGAATTCGTACCGGTATTCAGGCCGCCATTTTTCATGAAGGTCTAAGCATCATCGAGCGGGACCGTGCGGGTGCATTTTTTGCGAATCAGGAAAATGGCAGCCAGGTTTTGATCTGCTCCGAAATTGGCAGCGAAGGACGAAATTTTCAGTTCGCGCAGCACCTGGTGCTCTTTGATCTTCCTTTGAAACCCGACCAGTTGGAACAACGTATTGGCCGACTCGACCGGATTGGTCAGTTGAATACTGTTCAGATATACGTTCCATACCTGGAGAACAGCCCTCAGGCAGTGATTTTTCGATGGTACCACGAGGGCTTGGACGCATTTGAAAAAATTTGTCCGGCGGGACAAACTATTTTCACTCAGTATAAAACACAACTTTTGGATACCCTGACGCAAAATTCCGGCAACATCGATGCCCTAATTGAACAAACCCGTAGTGATACTGAAAAACTCAATCAGGCATTACGCGAAGGCCGGGATCAGCTACTCGAATATAATTCCTGTCAACCGAATATCGCGAATACCCTAACTGCCAACGCCATCAAAGAAGATGAACAATCTAATTTAAAAGAATACATGGATCAGATATTCGATTGTTTTGGTGTAATCAGCGATATACACAGCAGTCACTGTTACGTATTACATCCCGGAAATCACATGGCAACAGCCTTTCCAGGCTTACCGGATGATGGAATTACGGTCACCTTTGACAGAAATACTGCACTGGAAAATGAGGATATACAATATCTCAGTTGGGAACATCCAATGGTCGATGCCGCCATGGAACGCATCCAAACAAGTGAAATCGGCAACGCTGCTGTCACCGCGACAAAAATTGAGAACATTGCCCCCGGGACACTAATATTAGAATGTGTGTATTTACTCGAACCAACCCGTAGCAACGACATAGCCACCCATCATTTCCTGCCTCTGGAAATATTTCGAATTGTAATAGATCACAACGGAAAAATACTCAGTAACGCATTGAGTCACGACAAAATCAGAAGCCACAACATAGAAATCGATACAGAGATCGCCCTAAAAATCGTGCGCGCCAGTGAACCTCAAATTAAAAAAATAATCAGTCAATCTGAATTACTGGCAGAATCCATGGCATCGGATGCAAAAATTCATGCGATGAAGCGTGCATCCACTTCGATGGGCAAAGAAATCAATCGACTCACAGCCTTGGCTCAGATTAACCCTAATGTACGCCAGGAAGAAATAGACCATGCTGAAAAATACGCAAGCATACTGCAGAAAACCATTCAATCAACCCGATTGAGATTGGATGCTATTAGGGTTATTGTGGCCACTGAATAAATTCACACCACCTGATCCCATGACAACAAATCAACCGGTTACAAATTCCTCCAGGAAAATAAACTGAGACCGATTTTATGTTGGCTGGTGTTGAGAAACGAAGCCCGGCAATATTGCTGGGTTTCACCTTATCGGCTACGTACCCCCGTGCCAAGGCACTCCGGCGCTGCCGCGTATTCCCGGAGCGGCCCTGGCTCGAGCGTACGCAGCCCTGCCTGCCGGGCTCACAACTGAACTCGGGCCGGGCGGAAGCCAATGCTATCGTTACGCTCCACGGGGTGGAACCGGTTACGGCAAGCGCACCGAACAAAACGCGCACTGCTGTACCAGGAACCGCCGCGCACAACACGCTCGGCACCGGCGTGAGTTGATCCTTCAGGATCAACTTCGCTACCCTGCGTGTAATCAAGCATCCCATCCAAACACCATTCCCAAACATTACCCAACATATCGTACAATCCCCAAGGATTGGCTAGTTTCTTCTTCACCGCGTGGCTACCCGATGGATCGTCATGATATTGTCGATTGGACAGCCAAGCCGAGGCGTTCTCTCCATTGTCCAATTCAAACCCTATTCCGCTGTTTCCACCGTACCAGGCAATCGGATCGAGGGCTGGAGCATTCGCATCGCCGAGCAATTCGATTTCTCCTGCATACGTCGCTGTATCGGTTCCCGCACGACAGGCATACTCCCACTGCGCTTCGGTCGGCAGGCTCAGATTCAAATCGTCCAAACGGGAATTGATTTTGTGCAAAAAACTTTGGCACTCATCCCAACTGACTGACTCAACCGGTCGATCAAGACTTTGAAATCTACTTGGATTATCACCCATGACTGCCTGCCACAAAGCCTGGGTGCAAGGCGTATCGAACAACCAGTAACCCTGGGTTAGAATAACCTCATGCTGCGGGCCTTCCGTATCGAAACGTCCAGGCTCTTTTGGCGGAGATCCCATAGTAAATCGCCCAGGGGGTATCCAACGCATGCGTTGGATGACGTCTCCTAAAGTAAATTCCACCCAGACTCCCTGTTCATCCTCACCCCAGGCACTCGCCCATTGCGGTGGTTTGCCGTGACTTAAGGGGTGACGTTTGGCGTTGATTATGGTTACCCGAGCTGAGCCATTTTCCGCATCGGAGTGCGACAGCGCGTCTGCATGAAGCCGGTTTTTGTGTGTGGAGTCGATGGAAACGTCTTTTGGTTCAGTCACATGCATGCACCAGGCAATACAACTGTCTCAATGAGTGGACTGAGCCAAAACGAACCTCCGGGCGGCTTGCACCGGGTGCGGGTTCGTCCTGCGTTTTTCTTTGCCGGGCTCACGACTGAACTCGGGCCGGGCGGAAGCCAATGAAATTGAAACGCTCCTCGGGGAGGTCCTGGTCACGGCAAGCGCAACGAACAAGACGCGCAAGGCTGCCCCAGGAACCGCCGCGCACAACACGCTCGGCACCGGCCACACTCGGTCCTACTGGATCATTAACCGAATCCCTCGTATATTCCCGCTCCCCATCGCGGCACCATTCCCACACATTACCCAAAGTATCGTACAAACCCCACGCATTCTGTTTTTTGTACGCGACAGGATGGGTCCCCGCTGACTTCTCGGAATATTGCCGATCGGTGTAAAAATCCAAGTTTTCACCTTTCGTTAATTCATAGTCCACACCGCTATTCCCCGCGTACCACGCAATAGGATCGAGTACCGGCGCATTGGCGTCCCCAATAATCTCAATATTCCCCGTGTAAAGCGCGGTTTCGGTACCCGCACGGCAGGCGTATTCCCATTGCGCTTCGGTAGGTAAACTCAGCTCTAATTCCGGCTGAGACTCGTTCAAGCGTGCCAAAAACTTCTCGCAATCTTCGAAACTGACACGTTCCACCGGACGATTCGGACTCTGAAAACGGCTTGGATTTTCGCTCATCACCGCCTGCCAAAGCGCCTGGGTACAGGGTGTATCAAACAACCAATAGCCCTTTGTGATCGTTACCGGGTGCTGCGGCCCTTCGTTGTCCCGCCGCCCCGGTTCGTCTGATGGAGAACCCATCATAAACTTCCCCGGTGGAATCCAACGCAGGCGTTGTACAATACCCGCACTACCGGAACCCTTCACCTGAATCTCCACCCACAAACCATAGCGGTCGCGGCCCATAGCCTGCGCCCATGACGGACGCTGTAGCCCCCGAAATGTCAGAAACGCACTATCGCTGACAACCTCAAAACCGGTTGTATCAGGGTGGAAACACTGACCACTGCGCTCCGAACCACGCAGTGTCACACTCTCTGCGGCACCCGATGGTACCTGCGTCGGTCGGCGCTCCGCTTGCCTCCCGAACGCCGGCACCACAGGCTCCGCTACCATGCTGCCAGGCTCACGAACCTGAACTCGGGCCGGGCGGAAGCCAACGCCATTGAGACGCCCCTCGGGGGGGTACCGGTCACGGCAAGCGCAACGAACATCACGCGCACTGCCGTCCCAGGAACCGCCGCGCACAACACGCCCGGCACCGGCCTTTACGGAACCGACCGGATCTTTTATTTCTTGCTCTGTATAATCCCGCCAGTCATCCTGGCACCACTCCCACACATTACCCAGCATGTCGTATAATCCCCAGGCGTTTGCGGTTTTACGTCGTACCGGATGGGTACCGGCCTGATCAAATGTATATTGTTTCTCCGGCCAATCCGACGCGTCGTATCCGTTATCGAGTTCGAAATCGATACCACTGTTGCCACCGTACCAGGCGATAGAATCCAATGCCGGCGCGTTGTTTTCACCCAGCAACTCATATTTACCCTGATAAATTGCCTCCTGAGTGCCAGACCGGCAGGCATATTCCCACTGTGCCTCGCTGGGTAATGAAAGATCCAAATCTGGAAATCGCTGGTTGATTCGTTCAAAAAATTGCTGGCATTCATGCCAACTCACTTGCTCCACAGGACGAGCCTGGCTCTTGAAATAGCTGGGATTATCCCCCATGACCGCCACCCAAAGCGCCTGGGTACAGGGTGTGTCAAACAGCCAATAGCCTTTCGAGATAATCACATCATGCTGCGGACCCTCTTCGCCTTGATACCGGCCCGGCTCATCGTCGGGCGAGCCCATTCGAAACCGGCCTGGCTGTATCCACCGCAAACGTTGCCGTACTGCTGCAGCCTCACCCGGCTCAATCACAAACTCTAGCCAGGCGCCATATTCATCCCAACCCCAGGTATCGGCCCAATCCGGCTGCCGACCGTCTACCCAGAATTCAGCCGCGAGTTGTGGTGTTGCCTCCAACGATGCTATTTTTATTTGACCACTGCGACTCTCAATAATCGCAAGCGGGCTCCCTTCAGCGCGAGTTGAATCCACCTCAATCGAGCTAAATTCTATATTGTCTCCTTTGTGGACAATGCTAAAACGGCGCAGGACTTCATCGACTTGAGTATTTTCGGGAGAAACCCGATGGGCATGCGCATAATCAGGTTCGTCCTTGTGTAACGCCCAACTCAGACGCTGCAAAGCAGTACCGGCTTGTCGATCTCTCCACGCGGTATCCGGCAGCCGATTTTCACAGCGCCGATACCAGCGGAGCGCACCGGGGGGAGGCACCGTACCCATGCCGCGACCCTGCTGGCTAATCCGTTGGTAAAAGCGCCGCGCACGCACCAGATCGCGCTGATCGGGCAGTTGTTCTTGCTGTCCCATGGCAGCTATAGTCAGTAACTCTTCGCACCAAATTTCCTTCGGCTGGTCGGCGCGCCAGGAACGCAGGCAGGCCAGCGCAGCCTTGCGCGCGGCCAAAGGTTCCAAACTAAATTGATCGCGTAAATACACCGCCGCTTTAGCGTCCAGGCTTGCCGCGACGCTGGAACGGCTGCTTAACTCGGTGGATTGCCAAAATTTCGCTTCTGCACTCGCATCCGGTGCATCGCTACCCAAAGACAGACGTACGGCGCGTAGCAAGGCAGGTTCGATTCGAACCGCAGGACTGAGTAAGCGCAAAAGTCGCTGCACGCCCACTCGGCGCGTCGCCGCATCCTCAGTGGCTAAACCCCGCGAGCGCTCCCAGGGCAGCACACTGAAGCAGGACTGCAAAGACCCGGCATTCGGCAGAGGCCAACACGGAGAAAGTGCCAGCGGTCGGCAACCTGCCGCACGCCATCGCAAACCCAGGTGTTGCCACACTTGAAGGTCACCACTCTCGTGCGACAGACAACCAAGATCACCCAGCACCAGGATTAGCGCACCCGGAGGCGGCTGTCCAATACGCTTTTTGCCAAGTTTTTCCAGCGTTTCCGGCGCATCGGAACCTTCCCGAAAAACCGATAATTCCACACCGTGGCGGGGCAACAGGCGCACCAATGCAGCCAGTACACGGTCTTGATCCTGCCAATAAGGCGTCAGACGCTCGCTGCGATCCAACACAATAATCACCCGAGGCCCCCACCCAGGATAGCGGCGACGCGGCAAACGTTGCAGCATCCGCCCTTGACCCACTCGTCGGACCAATTCTTCAGTGTCGAGTTCGCGGCTTTCGCGGGCCTCACTGAGCGCACCACGTAAACGCGGGTGTAACTCGCGCCAGGTAGCTAGATCCTGCTGTACACAACGCGAAAATTCCGGCCAGGGATCGTCGTCAGTGGCTATTACCGGCGTTTCCTGATCGGGTCGTTCGCCTAAAACCTGATACCCATGCAAACGCCAGAATTGAACCGGATCGATGCTTCCGGAGTCAAGTTGAATCGGCAGTTCTTGAATCGGTTTAAGAGGTAGACGGTCGACAGTTTCAACGAATCTTTCCTTGCGCTTAGCCGATTTTTTGGGAACATGCATTTTCTCCAGACCCAATAAATCGCTCATTGCGCCGATCAGGCGTTTATCTCGCGTCGCCAAAGCGCAGGCCAAATCGGCCAGACCGCTTGCACTCCGCGGCGATGCCTTAGTTTCGTTTAACATCGGCCGAGGCGAGGTCGGGGTGTTTACGTACTGTATAATCGGCGATTTCGAAAAGTAGTTCTTCCTGCCGTTCCGGGGTAGCGCCCAGATTAATCACCGCTCGTAGCAAGTCCAGATATTCAGCCTGACCGGGCAGCGGCAAACGATGCAGCCGCAGCAATTCCAGACGGTAATCAATCAGAATATTCGCCGCTTGAGCCAACACTCTATCCGCCGCCGCCTTAAAGTGTGCTCGTCCGCGTTCCACTAATAAACTTTGCAAAGCCGTACGATCATCCGGCAAGCTGGGCAATGCCAGATGCAACACCAGACAACGACGCAAAAACGCGTCGGGTAGCGCGCGTTCTTCATTGGTGGTGATCATAACTAAAGGTGCTATTTTATCCACCTGGACAGGCTCGTCGCAGCCCTGAGGAATAAACGTACCCGCACCCAGGGCTTCCAATAATCCATTAGGCACATCGCTTTCGGCCTTATCGATCTCATCGATCAACACCAGGCAGCCGTTGTCGGGGTTTCCGGCGTCCCATTGTTTTGGTTGCGGACGGCTTACGACAGCAGCCTGGTTTTTTGCGCCCACCCAATCGAATGCCCACCAAAGCGGACCCGGATGCACGTAATTGGCAATTTTCAAGTCCCGCTTAACATCCGCAAGGCTCCCTCCCAATGCACCGCGTAGCTGAGCTTCAGCCAGGCGCTCTATGGCATCGAAATGCCATAACAAATCGCGCGATTCGGTGCGACTGTCGACAACCTGATGCACATAAGCCCGACCCAGCTCCTTTGCCGCGGCACGTGCCAGTTGGCTTTTACCAATGCCGGGTTCACCGCGTACCAGCAACGGTCGTTTTGCCGCCAACGCCGCATTTATCGCCTGAATACTACGCTCATCAAGTACGTGAACGGCCTCCGGCATCGCGTCGGTGGCCGCCAGCTCGACAACATCCCGGTCCTTGTTTCTTAAAAATCTCATTATGCCTCCTCGTTATTCTTCGGCAACAGGTCGCAGAGTGGACGGAATGTCTTCTGTTCAGCGCGCTCCAAATCCCTATCATCATTGAGTTGCAAGAACACCACCGATGGATAATCTGCTTTCAATTCTCGAATTAGATTCCTGACAGCTCCACGTGCTTCTTTTTCAGAAGGCACATCGATCAAAAGGTAATAGGTTTTACCCTGCGTCCTTGCCCGATAATCCAACTCGTCGGCGACATCCTCGACATATTCGCGTGAGTGTCGCTGGCGGGCTCTGGGTTCCAGTTTCGCGAAGCGACTGATCATATAATCGTCCCAGGCCTCGCGCAATTTTTCCGCATCGGCGAAGCGGAATTGGTTGTCCAGGTGCTGATGCCAGGCTTCCTTAAATGCCGTACCATCGACATCGAATCCACCTTCCGGCGGTAACGGTAAACTATAAACGCCCTCAGGAAAACGTTCCTTATCGCTGCGGAAACGGGTTTGTCGCCGATCGACCCCGGCCATGATAATTTCGGCAACCGTTCGGATACCGGCTGGCAACTCTAAAAGCGCCGCGTCAATGTTATATTTCCGGGTGCGCACGGCTTCAATAACGCCATGATCATAGATCGCTGGAAGAAGCAATTGAATCAACTCACTCACCACCTGCGCATGATCGGCTAAATTGCCTATGCAAAGTTTGTCATGGGCGCGTTGGCAACGTTCGATAACCTCCGGCACATCAAGATCGAGCAGTCTTTTTGCGGATTCTTTAGCCTGAGTCAGTATCGGCACACCTGCAAGATTGACAGGCGGCTGTAAGCCTTGGATCACAGCCTCTATCGCGGCTTCAGAATCTTCAAGAATTTGTGCAATTTGGACTTCGAAACGGCGACGACGTTCAAGCTGGTCGTCATAACCGACAGCTTTTCTAAACGCCGTATCCTCCAACAGTTTCCAAACCGGTGTGGCACGCAGACGCTCAGCCCGAAAATTCGCTGGACACACCACGATGACGCCGATAATTCGCCCGTGCACGAACACCGGGCTACCCGAAATGCCCTGCCAACCCTCCTTGATGTCTGGAGGAAACTCCGCGCCCAATTCGAATTGAGAGTCTTTATCCTGCGCCGAAAAAACCTTACCCAGAGCGTTAACCATTCGAGGTTGACCGGTTTTGTCGTCCACACCCGCGTATGCGAAACCGGCACCCGACCATTTTGAATGATCCTGAGGACGGCTTCCTGAAAGAAAACCGAACACTTCTCTGGACACCGCTTGCGGAAAATCACATTGCAGCAATGCAACGTCCAGTTCATCATCGCTCTGCCAAATAAGTTCGGAAGCACAAACGCACCAATCGCCACCCGAAAATCGAATTTCGATAGGCTGATGAGGATCCCGATCCTTAGGGCTCACCACATGTAATGCGGTCAAAATTAGGTTCTTGGCAACCGGATAACCTGTGCCTATTTCTCCCTTTCCGTCCTGGGTAGGCACGTAGATTTCAGCGGCCAGATCTTTATTCATTATCCAACATTTCCATCGCTATCAATTGTCCAATCAGTGCCATGGCGTATGGAAGTTCGATGTCATGCCACTGATCGAATACGACTTATTTTTTACCGCGTCGACTAACCTTGAGATCGCCATCTTCTGTCAACGGTTTAAGCCGAAGCTTTAATTTCTGCTTTGAAGCCTGAGCCAGCTCGCCCGCAAGTTCAGCAGTATAAACCCAAAAATCGACTTTACCGCCACCTCCTGCTTTTTTGCTTGCCAGCACTTCAACCTCTATCTCCACATCCTCAACCAAAAACTGTAATTCTTTTCCCTTGCCCGATTCTTTAGCTTGCATCAATTCGGATCGGAGATTCTCGATCATTTCGTTTAAGCGGATATTACTCATTTATCCTCCAGTCACGTTTACTGCCTTAAAAGCCGAATAATTAATTCGCAACTAATCCGGTTAAGTATACTTTTGAATACCTACGTGATTCATTTTACACAGCTTACAAATGCGTATTTAGCTATAGTAATACGTTTGAGTTAAATTGACCAAAACAACGATAAATCCTAAGTCCAGAACTCATGATCTCACGGAAAATTAGTGATACCCAATCAAATAAAGTAGGCTGTTGTTGAGGAACGAAACTCATCATTAACCTATACCCGCTGGGTTTCGCAAGCTCAACGCCAGCCTACAAAAAATCGGTCTAATAATGTTATCCGTGAGAAACGTGTAACCCATTGTTTTGAAAATGGGATCCGGTACTCTGAAGCCACTCTTGCATTCTTTTGTATTGCTGTCTTACAGTCGGAATGATAAATTCAAAACTGGCATTAATATTTTTGATCCCTTAATTGGAGTGGCCCATTAAAAAATGAACATCCCCCCCCAAAATCCAAACTGCCTATGCGGATCAGAACTCTCGTACACTGAATGTTGCGAACTTCTCCATACTGGCCATTCTCAGGCGCTAACCGCCGAACAGTTAATGCGCTCACGATTCACCGCTTATGCACTACGAAACGTGGACTATTTACTGGATACCTGGGACAAAACGACCCGCCCGGCCAAAATCGACTTTTCAAAAGAAACAGTGGATTGGACGCAGCTTGAAATAATTAGCCGAAAAAAAGGCGAAGCCAGCGATAAAAAAGGCATTGTTGAATTCAAGGCCTATTACGATTCAGATGGAAAACAACATGTGATGCGTGAAATCAGTCGTTTCCGTAAATCAGATAAACTATGGGTTTATTTGGATGGCAAGGTCAGATCGATTGCTAAAGTCGGAGAAAAAACCAATCAGGGCCGCAATGCGCCCTGTCCCTGCGGCAGTGGAAAAAAAGCCAAGCGGTGCTGCGAAAAGAATTGAAAACTCGATAAGCCTATCCAGACCAGGCCACATTGAACTTAGAGTCTAAGGCATTTACCTTATTTTATATCTATTAATTAACCCTACTCTGCTGCCTGCTGCTCGGATTCGGTATTTGAAATGACAATATTGCAAGGACCGATATGGTCACCGATATAACGCATTAATGCATACGCAAACACTATAACGCCAAACATTTCGCAAAGTTCTTCAATAGTATAAAGCGTGCTATATAGAACCGTCTTAGTACCGTGAGCGTCTGCTTCCTGAGCACTAATCACTTCGATTCCAAGCGCACCAGTAACATACAAAACGCCGGCAATAACAAACTGAATTGCTGTTTTCCTGGGCAGGATAATCAAAAACCTTAGATAAGCAATACAGAACACTAGGAATGCTATGCCATAAGGGATCACCCAGGCAAAATACAGATAACCGGAAACTTCTACAAAATTCTCTGTCAGGTCGCCAATTTCTTCATGCAAACCAACGCCTTCATCAATCCCTAACAGCAAGAAAATAACGCTGAGTCCCACCCAGTGATATTGGCCAGCAGCCCCATCTCGCCTGTGTTTTATAGCAATTACACACAACAATGCAGCACAATAGATCATTGCTAATGATGAATAGAGTGACGGTAAATTCCCTTCATAGTCAAAATCAACCATTTTTATAAAATTGAAAACCTTAGGGTCGTTGATTTCATAATAAATAATCAACTGAAATATGTGCATCGTCGCCAGTAAAACGACAACCAGCGTCATGCTAAGTGCCACAATTAAAGGATTAATCTTAATCGTCATTTCTATCTAATATCATTCGCCATAAGAGATAATAACACCTAAAAAAATACATATGAACTCCGGTGTCACCGTGTTTCTCGAATCAGAAGTACAACTGCGTTCCTGACAGTTTAATAGTATTAAATCAGTCAAAAGTTAAAGTGTCCAATTCAAATCAAATCAAACAATAAAAAAGCCGTTAGTTATCACTAACGGCTTTTTCAATTATGAACCCATTCTTAGTGAAATTGGAATAACCGCCTCGATAATATCGAGACGGTTATCGTACAAGCCTGGTTAGACTGTACCACCTACGGTGCCACGATCACGTTTAGGCTCAATTTGCCTTTAGACTTTTTAATATCTCCTATAGCCCTTCTTGCCCTTAGAGCCTTTAGAACCCTTAGAACCCTTAGAGCCCTTAGAGCCCTTGGAGCCCTTAGAACCCTTGGAGCCCTTAGAGCCCTTAGAGCCCTTAGAGCCCTTAGAGCCCTTAGAGCCTTTAGAACCTTTAGAGCCTTTAGAACCTTTAGAGCCTTTAGAGCCTTTAGAGCCTTTAGAACCTTTAGAGCCTTTAGAACCTTTAGAGCCTTTAGAGCCTTTAGAGCCTTTAGAGCCTTTAGAGCCTTTAGAGCCTTTAGATTCATCATCAGGCCGAACGGTTACAGCATCGGTCGCCGCACATTCAACGCTTGCATTGCCAGCAACATTGGCTTCAACAAGTACAGTATTCGTTGTCAATTGATCAATGAATACCGGTGCAGACAATAGACTCAACTCATCTCCCGGCGCCAAAAACGCAGGTGGAGCTGCCAGTTGCTCGCCAATCTTGTCATCCAGCACGCTGGTGACATCGACATCGGTTGCGCCCGTATTTACCACCTGGTAGGCATAAGTCACATCACCACCATCGAAAGGTACTGTACAAGCATCTGCACCGGCCAGCGGGCCCGGATCAGTTCCATCAACAAACCTACCGTCCTTTTGCTCGAAAGTAAGGACATACCAGTTTGGTGAAGGGTCACCTTTTGCTGGATTACCCGGAGAATTTCCGTCCAGAGGTGCTGGTGCACCGGCAACGTAGATCGCAGAACAACTGGTATGAATGACTTCTAGCAATTCACCATCGATGTATATAGAGGTTTTTGAACCTAAATCCCCATCTCCTGTTGTTTCTCCATCTACTGTCCAGGCATCACCGTCCGGGCTGACTTTTGTCAATATCGTACCGCTAACCAAATCGACATCGGCATAAGTAGACGAACCACCGTCTTTACCCTCAAATGTGACTGTTACACCCAAGCGATCCGGACCGGTGTAACGTAAGGTCGTGGAACGTATTTTGCTGGTACACAACAGGTCTTCTGGTGGTACATCAACAATACAGGTACTATCAACCGAAAGCTCGCAAACGACCGGCGCTTCACATACAACATTGGCCGGATTGTCGTCTGTTACCGCTTCACCGGTGATATCACCTTCTGCACTCACCGAAGCAATGTTCAGCTTGGTGCCAACAGAGTCACATCGCCCAGGCACTGATAACTCCTGGAATCCACCGAAACTACCGACATCAATAACATGTTCACCACCAATCGACAGATCAGGGATTAATACGTCATTCAATCCAAGAGTGGAATCACTGACCTTAATATTGCTGAGATCTTCGTCACCAATATTTGTTACGATCAAACGATAAGTCGCGTCAGCACCTAACAAGCCTGTGGGTGCAGTTGCTGCTGTATCCGCAGGAAAGAACGGTGCGCCACCGGTCAAGCTGACTTCCTTAAGCAGCCTGATTTCCGGTCCAACAATACAACGTACATTAGCCGGGTTGTCATCACTGACTCCAGCTCCCGTATCCTCACCTGTTGCTGCAACCGAAGCAATATTCATTTTATTGCCTGGCGTGCCTTCACAACGTCCTTCAACAAACAAAGCACCAAAGCCAGCGTCTCCCATACCTATGGTACGTGATTCACCCACTATCAAAGTGCCTACAGAAACGTTCACTAAACCTAAAGTTGCGTCGTTAATAACTACATCGACAAGTACCTCAGAACCGATATTCTTAACGATCAGTTCATAGGTTGCATCGGTCTGTCCAACAATTCCGACCGGTACATCAGTATCACCTGCCATATCAGCATCGAAGAAATCCACGCCATTGATACTGACGCGTTTCAACAACTCGATCTGTGGGTTCTGACATACTACGTACGCTGGATCAACATCTTCAACAGGTAATCCACTGTTCTGGCCAGTTGCATCAACTCGAGCCATATTCAGCTTTTCACCGATCGTATCACAACGATCACCCACAGACAGCGGGCTAAAGCCAGCATCTCCAGAAGTTATAGTACGTATATCTCCAGGTGCCAAAGGACCCCCTGGGACAGGTACATTTACTAATCCCAAAGTCGCATCACTAACGACCGCAGCATTTAGAATGTCAGTACCGGTATTCTCTACAACGATACGATATTCCGCATCTGCACCCAATATACCACTCGGTCCTGCCGCAGGTGTATTGGCATCACCAAAAGGTCCGCCATCAAGACTGACTTCTTTGCGCAGATCGATACGCGGTTCCGCGTTACAATCTACCACTGCCGGATCATCGTCACTGACAGGTGTTCCAGAAATGATTCCTTCGGCATTTACTGTTGCCATCTTGGTTACATTACCCGGTGCCTGACAAACATCCAGTACTTTCAGATTGGGGCCATCAAAACCAGGCTCATCAAAATTAATAATACACATTTCGCCCGGATCCAGATCACCACAAGCCGCGGGAACAGGAACATCGACCAAACCGAAATCGGTTGAGTTTATACGCACATTTGTCAGAACTTCTGACCCGGTGTTTGTGACCTTTAGTCTATATGTACCATCGACGTTTCCAATTGTTCCTACTGGAATAGACTGAGGAAAAACGTCACAGCCATCGCCGGCTATGCCATCCGCATCTGAAAAATCGCTGACCATATCCGGATTGAGCGTAACCAGTGTGCAGATTTCTACAACTGGTGCGGTTGGCGGCGGCACTGACAAGCCAGATGCCAGCCAAACAAAGGATGCCGGAAGATTACCGCTTGCAAGACGATCTTCTGAGAGTGCCTGGACGGTCATGCTGGTTGCACCGGCAGGGATAAAAACATCCACCACCAGAGTATCCCACTCATCGCCATCATTGCTGTTAAGTAAATTATTAAACTCTTGTTCGACCCCATCAATTGTGACCAGAATCGTCGATGGACGAACTGGATCGCTGGCTGAAGCAGTACCACTAACGCTAGCGAAAAACATACTCAGAGGCGCCGTACGATCTACTGCGGCTGATCCAAACACAAAAGTTTGAGGTACTGTGGTATCACGCGGCGAGCTAAAATCTCTGAAAGCTGTATCATCACCATCCACCAGCTGAATTTCTGCTAAGCCCGTGCCATCGTCTATGATGACCATAACACCGGCACCGTTGTTGGCTGAATTGAAATCCAGTCCCGATACAGTCAGCGTGTTAGAGCCGTTAGCAATCAATCCCAAGCCAGAAATATCGGCGCGAAACGTGGTGCTAAAATTGCCGCTGAAAAAGAAGTCGTGCCCTCCGATCAGGGTACCAACAATATCCTGACCATTGACGTTGATAGTAGATTCAACCTGTCCTGATAAACTAAATCCCTCCCAGTAAAGTAGTGCCTGATTAATTGTTGCACCAGGCGGAATCTCTATTTCGATTTCACCCGGTTGGGTGAGTAAACCTGTACCATTAGCGATAATCCCCGTTCCTGTAGCAATGGGTATGCTGGGCACACCCAAGGTTTCGGAGCCATCTGCTCGCAGTTGAGATGCCCCCATAGATAAAGCGAGTCCGACGAAAAATATCGTCGTCATCTTTATCCACGGAATCTCTAAATATCGTGTTTTCATTTAGTATTCTCCTCTATTAACTATATCTATCGAGACTTGCGCAATAGGTAAAATCTCTTGCCAGTAGCCGACCCATTTTTTGTTCTTCGGAAAACAGCTTGACCTTAGATCAAATTGCTTAACAAGGCGCTCAATAAACCAATTTTTTATGACTAGTACTCCGTCATTGTTGTATTGGGGAGTAGCTTGGTCGAGAAATGGTCAGCTGCCAGGCGCGCGAGCGCAGGACTGGTCGCACTCATTCAAACGAGTGCAACAACGCAGATGGCCGCTTATCGGCTGATTTACCCGTCAATACAACTTTGACGGAGTACTAGACAGGGCAACTGAACAACTCTCCATATCAAGAGATGTATACCGACTGGTGCTTAATATTATGTTTAGCGTTCACACCAGCCGCCCCACCCACTGAATACGCAATTCATATACCAATTTATATAAGTAATACCTATATCAATAGTTTATTTCACTATATCTTTCCATGTCGTCACTACTTTCAATATAACCCTGAAAGTGTAAAGTAACCTGACAAGTAATCACTACAAATTGCATATTGACATTATCGATTAACTTATGCGTTTCCAGAGTAGCCTTTGCGTACTGTTAATCAATACATTGATTGAATAGGTATTTTCGACGAATTGTTTTTCCTGCAGAGTTTTAAGCAGACCCGGACGATTAATTGTTTCTACGTCAATCAGAAAAATTACCGAGTAAATACAAATTTTGTACAGAACTTAAACCAACTTTAGGGATAAACAACCGCCGTATTGATACGTAGCCCATGGCGTTCTGTAAAAATTACTGACAATTTGAATGATAAAAAAGGAAAATAGCGCCATAAATTCATGAACCTTTCGTCAGCCCATAAAAAGCCATCAACAACATCACTGTCAGCATGTATTGCACTGAACTTGCAAGTTATTGAGTATTCGGGCTTGTGAAACAGAAATATTACTGCGGAGCTTACAGGAAAGAATCTACGCGTCCTTAACAATCAGCAACCTGCACCCTAACCGCCAAACTTACTGAATTGATAATTTACAACTTAAATATTATTCACGCACAACCCGAAAGCCGATAAAGTTGAGCAAGTAAATGGGAGCATCAAACCGAGGACGGTTGGCAGCACGAACACCTTTCGATTCGTTTCCCCAGGAACCACCGCGCAATACGCGTCGCCCACTACCATTACCACACCGGGTTTCGCTACCATCATAATCCACACTATAAAACGAGCAAGTCCATTCCCAAACATTTCCGCTCATATCATACAAACCGAGCAGATTTGGTTTCTTTTTACCAACCAATTGGGTCTGGTAGGCAGAATTTCCAATGTACCAGGCAACCGTGTCTGCGCTGTTCCCTCCACAATAAATTTGCTGTTGATCTCCGCTACGACAGGCATACTCCCATTCGGCTTCAGTTGGTAGCCGATAATACTGGCCTGTCCGGACACTAAGCCATTGAGTAAAGGCCTCAGCCTCCCGCGCATTGACATGGATTACCGGGCGGCGCCCCCGCCCCCAGCCCTCATCCAGCGGCTTCACAATACCCGTACTATTTGCAAAGCGATCATATTCTGCAAAAGTCACCTCGTACTTACCAATACTGAAATCACTCACACAGACTTGATGCAACCTTTCATCCGCATCGCGCCCGTTTTCGCCCAAAGAAGCACCCATTTCAAAGCACCCTCCTCTGACACTGACCAACTCAGGCACTAACTCGGAGATGAGCTGACCTTCAGATTCTCTAGCCGCAGAATTTTGGAAAATTCCTGTGAACGAATCATTTTCCAGAATTTCAACTTTCTCGTTTTTCTCGATTTCAGTAAGCAAGTTTTTTATCTCAGGTTCATTCGGATTGTCTCCAAGCTGTTCGTCAAGCATCGATTTCGTTTTGGTATAGTCCTTGTCCTCTATCAATATTCGAGCACTCTGAAGCGAAGCATTCATTGCTGACGACTTATCACTGGAAAAGTCAGACGGTGTTATTAACCAAAACCATCCACCGCCAAATACAGCAACGCCGATAATCAATGCTATAACATCAATTATCACCAGTGTACGTTTTTGCAGTGGATACACTGTCTCCGATTCAACTTCGGCCGCGCGCGTACGATTATCTTCTGACAATTGAATTCCAGTATCGAATTCATTGCCACCTTCAACCAACCTCACAGTCTGCGCTTCCGCAAACCCCGATTTCATGTGGACAGGCTGCCCAGCACGCTGTACCGGCTGCACTGAATCTATGTTTCCATCTAAACTGGATGCCTTATAATCATTGATAGATTTATCCGCGAACAAATTGGCTACTGGTGGGCCTGATTCAACTTCTGACTCCACCCCACAATCAGCAACCTCTGGTTTATTTTTATCTGCGGATTCATTTTCAACCAATAAAGTATCCTCGTTCGATCCCTCAAAATCTTCAGTATTCCGCATTGTCTGTACTGTAGAAACTTCCGACATCACGAGCGTAGCCTGATTAATATTCTGTTCCTGTTTTTTCGGATCTACTTTGGGTGTGTAATCGGATTCCCTAAGGCCACTGCGAAGTTTGTCGAGCACTGCATCCACGGTTTGCGGGCGGGATTGGACATCCGGATTTATCAATTGATCAATAACTTCCAAAAACTCCAGGCTATACTGACCCTGACTAAATTCGCTGGCCGATACCAGAGGATCAGGCTTGCCTTGTGTCTGTGCATCGACTCGGAGACTGACATCAATCGGAACTTTCCCGGTTGTGCATTTGTACAAAGTTGCTCCAATCGCATACAAATCAGTATAAGGCCCCTGCTTTCCCTCACCGCTACGCCGTTCAAACGAGTAATAGCCCGTTGGTACAGAACTGGTGATCAAGTCGGAATGATCACCGAACGCATAGCGCGTCGCACCGAAATCGATCAACAACGGGAATCCATTTTCGCGCAAGTAAATATTGTCCGGATTAATATCGCGGTGAAGATAACCATGCTCATGAATTAAACTGAGTCCAAGTAAAATTGGGACAAAAATTTTCTTCAGGGTTTTTTCATCAGGGTTTGGATGCGTAGCTAAATAACGACTTAAAGATTGACCCTCTTCGTAATCCATAACCAGATAAGCAGAATTATTTGCTTTAAAAAAACGCTTGACTGATACGATATTACTGTGCCGAAACATGGCTAGCGTCTGCGCTTCTGCAAGAAAACCATCTAACCCATACTGATATTCTGGTTCAATTTCTGCTGAGCGAAGCACAATCATGGCGGTTTCATCGCCTCGCGATGCAAGATCACAGGGTAAGTATTCTTTGATAGCCACTGAGGTCCGCAAATCAACATCCTCAGCTCGGTAGGTAATGCCAAATACTCCAGCACCTAAAACATCGCCAAGAATGTAATTTTCCAGACGCGTACCTTTGGCTAAAGCATTGTCGAATCTTTTTGTTTCGCTGTTCACACTGTCAGTCTTGAATCCGAATTTCTATAAAGGGCCAACCTAAAATATTGTATATTTATAGAACCAAGCACTTTAATTTACTCAGGCGAAATAAATTCAAACCAAGTGCAGTCAAAAAATTAATTTACTAGCCCAACCGGAAAAACTTAAGTAGATTAAAGTGGAACATTACAGCCATGCCGGAGAATCAGCAAGAATTTTAGACTCCTATGTCCCTAACGAAAGCCAATATGTCCCTAAAAAGAGTCGAGAAGCGCTTTTTAAAGAGGGCAAGCGTTTTGATGAGCAGTTAGCAGCAGGCACTTACGCTCGGCAAATCTGCCAAAGACTCCTGATTGATCTGTCCTATAATTCCAGCCGCCTGGAGGGCAATACCTATTCCCGCCTGGATACACAGAAATTGGTGGTGGAAGGAATTTCCGCAGAAGGCAAAGTTCATGAAGAAACCGTGATGATCATGAACCATAAAGAAGCAATCCTGTTCCTGGTGGAAAACGCACATGATATTGAGCTGAACAGCCTGGCCATCCGCAATTTGCATCACCTACTATCACAGGATTTGCTCGCCAACCCTGAAGCGAGCGGCAATATTCGAACACTAGAAGCGAATATCGGCCAATCCACTTACAAGCCTCTGGGCAATCCTCACATTTTAAAAGAACTCTTTGAGCTCATTTTGCAAAAAGCAAAAAAGATTAAAGACCCGTTTGAGCAAAGCTTTTTTTTGCTGATACATTTATCCTATTTGCAGGCGTTTGAAGATGTGAATAAAAGAACCTCTCGTTTGACCTGCAATATTCCATTCATCAAAAACAATCTATGTCCGCTTAGCTTTACCGATGTCGGGCGGGATGATTACACCGCCGCGCTACTGGCTATCTACGAAAAAAATGATATTGACCCAATGCTAGAGCTTTTTGCCTGGGCGTATTCGCGTTCGTGCGAACAATACGGCGTGGTAAAGAAATCGCTCGGAGAAATTGATGCCTTCCGCATTCAATACCGGCAACAGAGAAAAGCGGTTATGGGCCAAATCGTTAAACAAAGCTTACACGGATCGGCGGCAGAAGAATTAATTGAAAGTTACTGCCAGGAGCAAGGGATCGAAGATATTGATAAATTTACTGCCATGACTCTGGCCGATCTCAGCACTTTACATGCTGGCGCAATTATTGGTATTGGCATAACAGAAGCGCAGCTCGAAGCATGGCTATCGAGCAAGCCCTAAATATTTTTCTTATCATTTCTTATTAAGCGGCAAGTGCCGCGCCTTACCGCCAAGCCGGAGCAAGGCTTGGCGACGCAAATTTTCGAAAGCACCCAACAAAAGAACATTACGCGAAAATTTGCCGCCGGATAATCCGGCGGCATCTTTCTTTTTCCTGCGGTCAGTTCCAGAAAACGTGCACTTCATCATAGGTGGTTTCGATGGTGTAAATATCGTCGCTCCGTTTCATATCGCGCCCCATACGTTCATAGTCAATATAGTAAGGAGCGAGGTTTTAATAATATGCGAAAGATTGACGCAGGATTATTGTTTGTCTTCAAGGCGTAGCAACAGGCACATAGCAGGGCTACGCAACTGTTGCTACAACGCAGAAGACGGACAAT
>Ga0114934_10000598_pt1 | contig 22856 bp, 35 predicted proteins | sample 4SBtaG_2_FD_99695 | JGI IMG/M metagenome (GOLD analysis project Ga0114934, IMG submission 99695) | Deep subsurface microbial communities from Kolumbo volcano to uncover new lineages of life (NeLLi) - 4SBTROV10_white metaG | ecosystem: Environmental > Aquatic > Marine > Volcanic ...
ACGAGTCACGGCGTGGTGCAGAGGTGGAAAACGCTTGCGGTTGGAAACTCTGGCACCCGCCGTGATTAGGCCTGAAAGGCAGAGGGCGGGGGTGCGCAACACTGCGGCCCTTAAGGTGGGATAGATGGCAATTTCTCTCCGGGCTTTCTTTTGACTTTTGCAAGAGGCTTTACAAATAGAGCATTTCCCTCCGCTGCTACATCATTTGTCCTCCCCTGCGGGAAGCTTCCCTGACTTACATTGTAGCACTTGCCGCAAGAGAAACGGTAAAAGCAAAATAGCACTTGACAGGCCACCCCTGCTGGAGTATTCTTTTACGGCTTTTCCCTAATGGGATAAGCGCGCTCAATGAAGATAGGCTAGGAGGTAGTTGTGCCGACGATCAACCAGCTGGTAAGGAAGGGACGCAAGACCCTTAAGGAAAAGACGAGCAGCCCTGCGCTCAAGGGGAACCCCCAGAAGCGGGGAGTCTGCACCCGCGTGTATACCACGACCCCGAAGAAACCGAATTCCGCCCTCAGGAAGGTGGCGCGCGTGAGACTCACGAGCGGAATGGAAGTAACTTCGTACATTCCGGGCGTCGGCCACAATCTGCAGGAGCACTCCGTTGTGCTAATCAGGGGAGGGCGCGTCAAGGACCTGCCGGGGGTTCGTTACCATATTGTCAGAGGTAAACTGGACACCACCGGAGTGGAAACGAGACGCCAATCGCGGTCTAAATACGGAGCAAAACGTCCGAAGTCATAAAACCCAGTTGTTTCCGGGCCTCTAGTGAGGCTGTGGCTCTTTGAAAGCAAGGGTAAGGAGCAGGTAGGCGATGCCGAGAAAAGCATTTGTTCGAAAAAGAGAAATCCCGCCGGACCCAGTTTACGGTTCTGTTCTTGTCAGCAAGTTCATCAACAAGATAATGTACTCTGGCAAGAGATCCGTGGCTGAGTCCATTTTTTATGGGGCGATGGATATCATCAAGGAGAAGACCGGAGAGGATCCCCTCAAGGTTTTCCAGCGCGCCCTCGAAAACGTCAAACCGATTCTTGAGGTCAAATCCCGCAGGGTCGGCGGCGCGACCTACCAGGTTCCCATTGAAATCAGGCCGGACAGGCGACTGTCCCTGGCCGTCAGATGGCTGATCGGTTATTCGAGAGCCCGCAGCGAGAAGACGATGACAGAGAGTCTCGCCGGAGAGCTCCTCGACGCTTACAACAACCGGGGTTCTTCCATCAAGAAGAAGGAAGACACCCACAAGATGGCAGAGGCCAACAAGGCCTTCGCTCACTACCGCTGGTAGTTTCTCAATAAAGGAATACGACCGTGTCCCGTCAGTACGCTCCCGAAAACCAGAGAAACATAGGCATCATGGCCCACATTGATGCCGGGAAGACGACTACGACAGAGCGCGTACTCTTTTATACAGGCGTTAACTACAAGATAGGCGAGGTTCACGACGGTACCGCCACGATGGACTGGATGGTCCAGGAGCAGGAGCGCGGCATCACAATCACTTCGGCCGCAACAACCTGTTTCTGGCGTGGGTACCGGATTAACATCATCGACACGCCGGGGCACGTTGATTTTACCGCGGAGGTCGAGCGTTCGCTGAGGGTTCTCGACGGCGCGGTCGGCGTTTTCTGCGCGGTCGCCGGTGTTGAGCCGCAGTCAGAGACCGTTTGGCGCCAGGCCGATAAGTACAAGGTTCCCCGCATAGCCTTCGTCAACAAAATGGACAGACAGGGAGCCGACTTTGAGCGCGCCATCGATTCGATGGATAAGCGTCTTCACGCCCGCCCCGTTGCGCTTCAACTTCCCTGGGGGAAAGAGGAACGCTTCCAGGGCGTAATCGACCTCGTGGAGAGACAGGCGATAAGGTGGCTTGACGATACGCCGGGCGCGGAATTTGTAACCGAGGATATACCCGCCGACATGACCGAAACCGTTGAGGTGTGGCGGGACAGGCTTGTCGAGGTCGTCTGCGAGGAGGACGATGCTCTGATGCAGAAGTATCTCGACGGTAAAGAGATAAGCGTGGAAGAGCTGCGGGGCGCTATCCGTACGGGAGTGATAGCGATGCACTTTACGCCGGTTCTCTGTGGGTCGGCATTCAAGAACAAGGGAATCCAGCAGCTTCTGGACGCGACGGTCGAGTACCTGCCCTCTCCGCTTGACATTCCTCCGATCGCTGGAATCAATCCGGACACGGATAAAATGGAAGTTCGGCACCATTCCGATTCGGATCCCTTTTCCGGACTCATCTTCAAGATTGTTACCGACCCCTTCGTCGGCCAGCTCGCCTTTCTCCGTGTCTATTCGGGAGAGCTTGAAGCCGGCTCATACGTATGGAACGCCTCCAAGGGGAAGCAAGAGCGCGTGGGTCGACTTCTCAAGATGCACGCCAATAAACGGGAAGAGATAAAAATAGTCAGGTCCGGCGATATCGCCGGCGTTGTCGGCCTCAAAGAAGTCACTACGGGAGACACCCTTTCGCTGAAGAGTAACCCCATTATTCTCGAATCCATGGATTTTCCGGAGCCGGTAATATCGGTGGCCATAGAGCCAAAAACCAAGGCCGACCAGGAGAAACTCTCAGGCGCGCTTGTCAAGCTTGCCAGGGAGGACCCCACCTTCAAAATCAGGGTCGCTCCCGAAACGGGACAGACGCTCATTTCCGGAATGGGAGAGCTCCACCTTGAAATAATTGTCGATCGCCTTATGAGAGAGTTCGGAGTACAGGCTTCCGTGGGCAAACCACAGGTCGCTTACAGGGAAGCGCTGACGAAAGATAGTCAGGCGGAAGGGAAGTTCGTGCGGCAGAGCGGCGGTCACGGCCAGTACGGCCACTGCAAGATCAAGGTTAGGCCCGGCGAAGAAGGCAAGGGTCTGCTCTTCGAGAACGCGATAAAGGGTGGAGCAATACCTCGCGAGTTCATCTCCTCGATACAAAAGGGCATCGTAGAGGCGATGGAGACGGGGCCGCTGACCAGCTACCCCATCAAAGACGTCGAAGTTGAACTCTACGATGGTTCCTACCACGAGGTGGATTCTTCGGAACTCGCCTTTAAAATTGCCGGCTCAATGGCCTTCAGGAAAGCCGCCGAGCACGCCGAGCCGGTTCTTCTTGAGCCCGTCATGAAGGTGGAAATCACGGTTCCCGAGAAGTATATGGGGGACGTCATCGGGGATATCAATTCCCGCAGGGGGAAGGTAAAGTCGATGGAGGCGAGAAATGGCCTCCAGGTTATCGATGCGAAGGTTCCGCTTGCGAAGATGTTCGGTTACGCGACGGTCCTCAGGTCGTTGAGCCAGGGCCGGGCTAATTACACTATGGAGTTTGATCGCTACGAGCGCACGCCAAAGCAGATCTCTGAAGAGATCATCGCCCGCGTGCATGGACGGTAAAGAAGGAGGTTGAGGATGGCTAAGGAGAAATTCGATCGAAGCAAGCCGCACATTAACGTTGGAACCATTGGTCACGTTGACCACGGCAAAACCACTCTTACGGCTGCCATTACCAAGGTACAGGCTGCCAAAGGGCTGGCGAAATTCATTTCCTACGACGAGGTTGCGAAAGCCTCCGAGTCGCAGGGCCGTCGCGATTCCACCAAGATTCTGACCATCGCGACCTCTCACGTGGAGTACGAGTCGGACAACCGGCACTACGCCCACGTGGACTGTCCCGGCCACGCCGACTACGTGAAGAACATGATCACCGGCGCCGCACAGATGGACGGAGCCATCCTGGTCGTGTCGGCCGAGGACGGCCCGATGCCGCAAACCCGCGAACACATCCTTCTCGCGAGGCAAGTCGGCGTTCCATACATCATCGTTTTCCTCAACAAGTGCGACAGGGTCGATGATCCGGAACTGCTCGAGCTCGTTGAGCTGGAGGTCCGTGACCTGCTCAACCAGTACAAGTTTCCCGGGGACGAGACACCTATCATCCGTGGATCAGCCCTTCTGGCTGGAAAAGCCGAAGATCCCAACTCGGATGATGCAAAGTGCATCCAGGAGCTGCTCGAAGCCTGCGACAAGTATATTCCCGAGCCGGTTCGGGACATCGACAAACCCTTCCTCATGCCCATCGAAGACATCTTCTCGATCTCCGGCAGAGGTACGGTCGTTACCGGCCGCGTTGAGCGCGGAGTCGTCAAGGTCGGCGAGGAGATGGAGATAATCGGCATCAAGCCCACCTTTAAAACGGTCATAACCGGCGTCGAAATGTTCAGGAAAATACTCGACCAGGGTCAGGCTGGAGACAACGTAGGTCTTCTCCTCCGCGGGACCAAGAAGGACGAAGTCGAACGCGGACAGGTCGTCGCGAAGCCCGGCTCCATAACCCCGCACACCCACTTCAAGTGCGAAGTTTACATCCTGACCAAGGAGGAAGGCGGTCGTCACACCCCCTTCTTCAAAGGGTACAGGCCCCAGTTCTACTTCCGAACGACGGATGTCACCGGCGACGTTACTCTTCCGGCCGACCGCGAGATGGTCATGCCGGGCGACAACGTCAGTATGGAAGTCAAGCTTATCGCCCCAATCGCTATGGAAAAGGGTCTCCGTTTCGCCATCAGGGAAGGTGGCAGAACCGTAGGTGCCGGCGCTATAGCGGAGATCGTGGAGTAACAGCTCATGCTGAATGAAAAGATCCGAATTCGCCTTTTGGCATACGATCACTGGATCCTGGACCGCTCCGCGAAGGAGATTGTGGAGACGGCCAGACGGACCGGTGCGAGCGTGAAGGGGCCCATTCCTCTTCCCACCGACCGGAACGTCTGGACCGTGAACCGTTCTCCTCACGTGGACAAGAAATCCAGGGAGCAGTTCGAAATGCGCACCCACAAGCGGTTGCTGGATATATACGATCCGACGCCACAGACGGTTGATGCGCTTATGAAGTTGAATTTGCCTCCGGGTGTGGACGTGGAGATAAAGGCCTTTAACAAATAGGCGCCGTTCAAGCCCGTATTCGGGGGCGGAGAACAGGTAAGTCGCCGCCGGGCGACCGCTGCTTGAGGAGAAGATGAGATGAATATCGGGATGCTGGGACGCAAGGTCGGAATGACCCAGGTCTTCCGCGAAAGCGACCGGAAAGTTGTGCCGGTTACCGTCATAGGTGTTGGTCCATGTGTCGTACTACAGAAAAAAACGCCGGAGACGGACGGGTACCACGCGGTCCAGTTGGGTCTCGTTGAAAAGGTCGGCCGAAAAGCCGTCAACAAACCCATGGCTGGTCACCTGAATAAGGCCGGCGCCGCTTCGGTGAGGGCCATACGGGAGTTCAGGGGCGAGTTCGAAGACCTGGTTCCCGGCAATACGTTGACGACTGAGATCTTCAAGGACGTAAAGGCCGTGGACATCGTTGGAACCAGCAAAGGCAAGGGGTTCCAGGGAGTCATGAAGCGTCACAACTTTAGCGGCGGTCGCGAAACCCACGGTTCCATGTCCCACAGGGCGCCGGGTTCGATCGGTGCATCCTCTGATCCATCGCGCGTCTTCAAGGGCACCAGGATGGCGGGCAAAATGGGCAACGCGAGGTGTACCATAAAGAACCTTGAAGTCATTAAGGTCGATACCGAAAAGAACCTTATCTTGGTCAAGGGAGGAGTCCCCGGCGGCAAGGGCGGACTTCTTCTCATCCAGGCTGTGAAGTAAGGGGCGGCACATGAACGTTCAAGTCATCAACGAAGCCAGAGAGACGCTGAGGGAGGTGGACCTGCCCGATACGGTCTTTGCCACCCCGTACCGTCGCGACATGATTCACGAGGTGGTTGTCAACTACATGGCAAACCAGCGACTGGGAACCCATTCCACCAAGAGGCGCGGAGAGGTTTCCGGTTCGGGGAAAAAGGTTTGGAAACAGAAGGGCACCGGGCGGGCTCGCATGGGGACCATCAGGTCGCCGCTCTGGTACCACGGCGGCATCACCTTCGGGCCTAAACCGCGTGATTACAGCTACAGTGTACCCAGGAAAGTCCGGCGGGGTGCCATGCGGAGCCTGCTTTCCGAGCGAATACGCAGAGGCAGTCTGGCCGTCATAGAGTCCCTCACCGTGGATGAGCCGCGGACAAAGACTTTTATCGCCAAGTACGGGCGGTTTCTTGACGGGTACAAGACCATTCTTTTCGTCGACGAGGAAGTCGATGAGGCCCCCAGGCTTGCCGGGCGCAACCTGCCGGGGGTCACACTAACCAGACTGGGCGAGTTGAACATCTACGACCTCGCCCTGTACGAAATGGTTGTCTTCACGGAGCCGGCCATTCTTAAGCTGGCGGAGGTTCTGAAGCCATGAACCCGCATAACATAATCATTAGACCACTGCTGACAGAGAAGAATATGATCGCCAAGGAGAGAGCCAGAACGGTGGCTTTCAAAGTGGACCGCAGGGCCAACAAGATCGACGTGGCTCACGCGGTAGAGGTCGTTTTCAATACCAAGGTTGAAAGCGTTAGAGTGCTAAAGGTCCACGGCAAGGTCAAGCGGTTGGGTCGTTCGGAAGGTAAACGTCCCGACTGGAAGAAAGCCTATGTGAAGCTCGCGAAGGGCGCAAAGCCCATCGAGTACTTCGAAGGCGTGTAGGGAGAAGACATGGGTATAAAAACTTACAAACCCGTCACTCCGAGCAGGCGGTACATGTCGACCCAGACCTTCGAAGAGTTGACGAAGAAGGCCCCGGAGAAGGGGCTGTTGTCGCCCAAGAAGCGCATCAGCGGAAGAAACACCCACGGGCGGATAACCATGCGCAGACGCGGCGGGGGCAACAAGCGCCGTTACCGTGTAATCGACTTCAAGAGGAGCAAGCGGGGGGTTCCGGCGAAGGTCGCGGCTCTCGAGTACGATCCTAACCGCTCGTGCAGGATAGCGCTGCTTCACTACGCAGACGGTGACAAGCGCTACATCCTCGCTCCGAACGGTCTGAAGCCCGGCGTTACGGTAATGGCCGGCGAGCAGGCGGAAATCGTTGTTGGCAACGCACTGCCGTTGCGCCTGATACCGGTTGGCACTCACGTCCACAACGTGGAACTGCACGAGGGAGGCGGTGGACAGATCGCCCGCGCGGCCGGCGCCTCCGTTCAACTGATGGCGAAAGAGGGTCGTCTGGCCACTCTGAAGATGCCCTCGGGCGAGATGCGGTACGTCAGTGTTAAATGCTACGCCACGGTAGGTCAGGTGGGGAACCTTGATCACCAGAACGTATCGCTGGGAAAGGCGGGTCGCACTCGCTGGCTGGGGCGCAGGCCCAAAGTCCGCGGTTCGGTAATGAACCCCGTCGATCACCCGCACGGCGGCGGAGAGGGCAAAAGCAAAGGCGGTCGCCACCCCGTTACGCCCTGGGGTGTTCCTACGAAGGGCTACAAGACCCGTCGCAACAAACGGACGAGCCGCTTTATCTTGAAGAGGAGAAGCTAAATGTCGCGCTCGCTGAAAAAAGGACCCTTTGTGGACGATCATCTTCTGCGCAAGGTCGAGGCCCTGAACGCTTCCGACAAGAAGAGCGTTATCAAGACCTGGAGCCGTCGTTCGATGATAGTGCCGGCCATGCTGAACCACACCATAGCCGTGCACAACGGCAGAAAGTTCGTTCCTGTTTACATCACCGAAAACATGATAGGAAACCGGCTGGGTGAGTTTGCCCCCACGAGAACCTTCAGGGGACACTCCGGAGACCGGAAAAAAGGGAAAGTGAGGTAGGAGGCGATGATTTTCAAAGCGAGAGCAAAGTACATCGACTCCTCTCCGCAGAAGACGCGTCTTGTGGCGGACATGATTCGCGGACGTTCCGTCAACGACGCTCTGTCGATCCTGACCTTCAGCAAGAAACGCGCCGCCGACACCCTGAAGAAACTTCTCAAGGACGCCGTGGCGAATGCGGAGAACGCCCCGGATGCGGAAGTGGATGTGGACGATCTATACGTGAGTAGGATACTGGTGGACGGAGCTTCTCTAAAAATGCGCAAACGTACGCTTCCCGCTCCGATGGGCAGGGCTTTTCGCGTGTTGAAACGCCAGAGTCACGTGCTGATCGAGTTGGACGTCAAAAAGTGATATTCCACCCGGGCATGAGATTGTCCGGGGAAGGAGCCAGGAGGTGAGCATTGGGTCAAAAAGTTAACCCAATAGGTTTTCGGGTAGGCTTTAACCGGGACTGGGAGTCGCGCTGGTTTGCGACGAAAAATTACAAATCGTTGCTCCATGAGGATCTCACGCTCAGGGACGACCTCCTGAAACGGCTTGGACACGCGGGCGTTTCGAGGATTGACCTTGAAAGGGCAGGTAAAAAGCTGACGGTTACCATAGCGACTAGCAGGCCGGGAGTCATTATCGGTAAAAAGGGCAGTGAGGTCGACCGACTCAAAGAAGACCTCAAGAAGCGTCTTGGACGCGAGGTCTACATTAAGATCGACGAGATCCGCAGGCCTGAGATTGAAGCACAACTGGTCGCCCAGTCTATCGCACTCCAGCTTCTGAAACGCGTGGCTTTCCGTCGCGCGCTGAAGCGCTCCATAGATATGGCGATGAAATTTGGTGCGCTGGGAATAAAGATACGGGTGGCAGGGCGCCTCAACGGCGCGGAAATAGCCCGGTCGGAGTGGTACCTGGAAGGCCGTTTGCCCCTGCAGACCCTCCGGAGCGACATAGACTACGGTTTCGCCGAGGCCCGCACTACATACGGGGTCATCGGAATAAAGGTCTGGATATACAAAGGCCAGAGGACGGGAAAATAAAGCTACCTGGAGAAGCGCCATGTTAATGCCGAAGAAAGTTAAATACAGGAAGCAGCAGCGCGGAAGAAGGTCCGGAGTGGCCGCCCGCGGAAACCGCGTTGATTTTGGGGACTTCGGGCTCATGGCTATGGAAGCCGCCTGGATTACGAACCGGCAGATCGAAGCGGGCCGCGTGGCAATCAACCGGCACGTCAAGAGGGGCGGAAAGATGTGGATTCGCATTTTTCCGGACAAACCCTACACGAAGAAGCCGCTTGAAACCCGTATGGGCAAGGGCAAGGGCAATGTTGAAGGCTGGGTGGCGGTTGTCAAGCCGGGCCGAATTCTTTACGAACTGGAGGGCGTTTCCCAGAAGGACGCGCAGGAAGCCTTCAGACTCGCCGCCCACAAACTTCCCATTAGAACCCGATTTGTCTCCCGCAAGGAGCAGGAGTTTTCCAGATGATTAAGAAACAGAACCTTCTGGACCCGCTGAGGGTTCGGGAATTGACGATTGCGGAACTTGAGGGCGAGGTCGGAGAGATCACCGAGCACCTCATGAAACTGCGCTTTCAACTTGCCTCGGGGCAAATTGAGGACCCCCAGTTGATACGCGTCTACCGTCGTGGCCTGGCAAGGGTCAAAACCATCCTGGCCGAGAAGCGGCGGGCCGGAGAGGGAGGCTGAGAATGGAAGAGAATGCGGTTGTCAAGGAACAGCGACACCGTAACACCAAAGTAGGCGTCGTTGTTTCCGACAAGATGGACAAAACCGTGGTCGTTAAGATTGAAAGAAGGATTTTCCACCCCAGGTACCGCAAGGTGGTGAACAAGACCAACCGCTTCAAGGCGCACGATGAAAAAAACGAGTGCGGCATCGGCGACAAGGTTGAAATCGTCGAAACCCGTCCACTGAGTCGCGACAAACACTGGGCGGTAAAGCGAATACTGGAGAAGGCCCGCTGAAGTAGTGGGCCCGGGAGACAGCCATGATACAGATGGGAACCATCCTGAAGGTAGCGGATAATTCCGGCGTAAAAAAGCTCTTCTGCATTCGCAGGAAGGGTGGAGGAATCGCGGGACGCACGGCCGGAATCGGGGACATAATCACCTGTTCGGTGAAAGAGGCGGTGCCTCAATCGAACATCAAGAAAGGCAGCGTAGTCAAGGCCGTGGTGGTTCGAACGGCGAAGGAAACCAGGCGCGTCGACGGTTCCTATATCCGCTTCGACAATAACGCGGCAGTTCTCGTTGACGACAAGGGTGAACCGGTCGGGACCCGTGTCTTCGGGCCTGTAGCAAGGGAACTGAGGGAGAAGAGGTTCATGAAAATCGTCTCCCTTGCTCCCGAAGTCATTTAAAGGGGTTTAACATGGCCAGCAGGGTAAAGAAAAACGATCAGGTCATAGTGCTTTCCGGAAGAGACAAAGGGAAGCGAGGAAAGGTGTTGAGCGTTTTTCCCTCAGAAAAGCGCGCCATCGTTGAAAACATTAATTTCGTCAAGCGTCATACGAGGGCTAACCCTCAGAAAAACATCAAGGGCGGCATTCTGGAAAGAGAAGCCCCCGTTCGTCTAAGCGCTCTTATGGTCGTCTGCAAGGATTGTCAGGAACCCACAAAGGTGGCCTTTAAGACCCTCGAAGGCGGAAAGAAAGCGCGCATCTGCAAAAAATGCGACGGACTTCTGGATTAAGGAAGAGAACATGAAGACAACGCCAAGATTGCTGGAACGCTACAAAACGGAGATCGTTCCGAAGTTAATGAAAGAATTCAATTATCCAAGCGTTATGGCCGTTCCCAGGCTGGAAAAGATCGTCGTCAACATCGGGGTGGGCGAAGCCAAGACGGAGATCAAGCTTTTGGACGAAGCCGTGGCGACGCTTACCGTACTTTGCGGGCAGAAACCCACTATCCGAAGGGCCCGGAAGTCCATATCGAACTTCAAACTGAGGCAGGGACAGCCCATTGGAGCAATGGTCACTCTGAGGGGTGATCGCATGTACGAATTCCTTGATCGCCTCATATCAATCGCTCTGCCCAGAACCCGTGACTTCAGGGGGGTCCCCGACAGGTCCTTCGACGGTCGCGGAAACTACACGCTCGGTGTTAAAGATCAGCTTATTTTCCCCGAAGTCGACTACAACAAGATAACGCGCGCCATGGGGATGAACATTACAATCGGCACTACGGCGAAGACGGACCCCGAAGCCAAGGCTTTTCTGTCTCATTTCGGGATGCCCTTCAGGGCCTAGGCAAGTCAGGAGATAGCATGGCCAGTGTTAGAATGTTTGCTAAAATGAAGAAGGAACCAAAGTTCAAAACCCGGCAACGAAACCGATGCCAACGCTGCGGACGCCCAAGAGGTTACTATCGCAAGTTTGGTCTCTGCCGTTGTTGCCTCCGGGAGCTCGCCCTCAAAGGCCAGATTCCCGGTGTTACCAAAGCGTCCTGGTGAGGTGAACGAATGACGATGACAGACCCGATAGCCGATATGCTGACCCACGTCCGAAACGGTCTTTCGGCCAAAAAGCAGTTTGTGGAAATGCCGTCCTCTTCGCTGAAGGTTGAGATAGCGAAGATACTCAAAGAGGAAGGCTATATCCTCAATTTTAAACTTGCCGAAGACTCCAGGCAGGGTCGGCTCCACGTGGATTTGAAGTACACCCCGGAAGGCATTCCGGTGATAGAGGGCATCCAGCGGGAGTCGAAGCCCGGGCGTCGCCTGTACGTCGGCAAGGACGAGGTGAAGCCGGTTTTGAACGGCCTGGGCATCCATATTATAAGCACGTCCAAGGGTGTGCTTACCGACAAACAGGCTCGTCGCGAGGGAGTCGGCGGCGAAGTTCTGTGCCGGGTTTGGTAGGAGAAGATTATGTCTCGCATAGGAAAAATGCCGATTCCCTTCCCCGACGCCGTCAAGGTATCCATCGGGACCGACTCGGTTGAAGTGACGGGTCCGAAGGGCAGCCTTACCACGGCCGTGCCCGGAGGAATTTCGTGCGCGATAGAGAATCAGAAAATCGTAGTCAAGCGCGCGGAAGACACCAAGCAGGCTAAAGCCTATCATGGCCTCACGCGTTCCCTCCTCGCCAACGCGGTACGAGGCGTGACCGAGGGTTACAAGAAGGAACTCGATATAGTCGGCGTCGGATACAGGGCGGCCGTAGAGGGGAATAGGGCCGTTTTTAACCTGGGATTCTCTCATCCGAAAGAACTGGTTATTCCGGAAGGCGTAGAGATCACCATAGATAAAGCGACGCACGTTGTTGTTACCGGATATGACAAGCAGAGGGTAGGCGAGGTGGCAGCCACTATCCGCTCCATGAGAAAACCTGAGCCTTATCAGGGCAAGGGCGTTCACTACAGCGATGAAACCATCCGGCGCAAGGTGGGGAAGGCGGCCACATGATGGAGTCTTGCAATGGGTAAATTAAATCATCTCGACCGTCGGCAGAAGAGGGCCCACAGACGGATACGCATCAGGAAAAGGATGACCGGCACGGCGGATATTCCGCGACTCGTGGTGTATAAGAGCAGCCGTTTTATTTACGTCCAGGCGGTTGACGATACCCGGGGCGTAACGCTCGCAACGGCGTCTTCGGTTGAACCGGGTGTCAAGAAGGGGCTGAAGACGTCGGGCAAACACGTGAAGATAGCCGAGCAGATAGGACAGCTGGTTTCCGAGCGGCTGAAGGAAAAGGGGATCGAGAAGGTCGTCTTCGACCGGGGCGGGTACATCTACCACGGTCGGGTGAAGGCCGTGGCGGAAGGCGCCCGCAAGGGCGGACTTCTCTTCTAGGGAGCTGAAGAATGGTTGATACTGCAGCCAGCGAATCGGAATTCACCGAACAGGTGGTGGATATCAGGCGCGTCACCAAGGTCGTAAAGGGTGGCAAGAATTTTTCCTTCTCCGCACTTATTGTCGTAGGCAACGGCGTCGGCAGGGTGGGATGTGGACTCGGCAAAGCAAGAGAGGTTCCGCTCGCCATCGCCAAGGGAATCGAGCAGGCCAAGAGGAACCTCTGCACGGTACCACTGCAGGGAACCACCATTCCGCACTACATTGAGGGTAGATTCGGCGCCGGACGCGTCGTAATGAGGCCGGCCTCCAAGGGTACCGGCGTCATCGCCGGCGGCGCGGTACGAGCCGTGATGGAAGCCGCCGGAATTCAGGACATTCTCACCAAGTGCGTCGGAACCAATAATCCAATGAATGTCGTAAAGGCGGCCATCAGCGGCCTTCAAAGTCTTCAGAGCCCGGAAAGCGTGGCCAAAAAACGCGGTAAAACAGTAGAAGAACTCCTGGGGTAAGAAATGAACGCCAAGAACAAAACCAAGGCGAAGGAAGCTCAGGTTTCGGTCGCTCTAATCAGGAGGCCGAGCACCGAAAGACTGCGGAAGGTTGCCTGGAGCATGGGCTTGAGAAAGATGAACCGCACGCGGAGTTTTCCCGACCGCCCGGAAATTCGTGGAATGATCTTCAAGATAAAAGATTTCGTAAAGGTTACCGAGGAAGAATAGGGGTATACGATGTTTCTCTCCGAATTGCGACCGTCGAAGGGGTCCAGAAGAAAATCCAAGAGGATCGGGCGTGGTCCCGGTTCCGGTTACGGCAAGACCGCCGGCAAGGGCGAAAAGGGCCAGAACTCGCGTTCGGGCGCGAAGCAGAATCCCGGCTTCGAGGGAGGCCAGATGCCTCTCCATAGGCGCGTTCCGAAACGCGGCTTCAAGAATCCCTTCCGCAAGGAGTACGAAATCGTAAACGTCGGCGACCTTTCCCGTTTCAGGGCCGGTTCCAGGATTGACGCCGCCGCATTGAAGAAGGCGGGATTGGTAAGGTCCGACAAGTTGCCGGTAAAGATTCTCGGCAAGGGTGATCTGAAAAAGGCCCTAACCGTGACGGCCGACGCCTTTTCCGGCAAAGCCAGGCAGGTTCTTGAAGGGGCCGGTGGTCAGGCGGAGGTGAAGAAGCCGTGATTGAAGCCTTCCAGAACCTCTTCAAGATACCGGACCTGAGAAAGCGGATAATTTTCACCTTTCTGCTCCTTGCCGTTTACCGGGTAGGCGCGCAGATTCCCACCCCCGGGATCAACGCCTTGGCCCTGTCGGAGTTCTTCAAGCAGTATCAGCAGGGAGTGCTTGGATTTATAAACCTTTTCTCCGGGGGGGCGCTGGCGCGTTGCACCATCTTCGCGCTGGGAATCATGCCCTACATCACCGCGCAGATCATATTCCAACTCCTGGCGGTTGTCTGGCCCTACATCGAAAAGCTCCAGAAGGAGGGCGGTGCCGAGGGCCGGAAGAAAATCACTCAGTACACCCGTTATCTGACGATTCTCATCTGTATCGTGCAGTCTCTCGGCATCTCCTTCTGGGTTAAGGGCCTGGTATCTCCCGGCAGTGGTATGCGTGTGGTGGCGAATCCCACCTTGGGGTACCACATAACCACGGTGATAATCCTGACGGCAGGGGCCACATTCGTCATGTGGCTGGGCGAGCAGATAACCGCCCGCGGCGTCGGCAACGGGATATCTCTGATGATCTACGCAGGCATTGTCGTAGGACTTGTTCCTGCGATCTTCAAAACAATTCAGAAGCTCCAGCAGGGAAGCATCTCTTTCTTCGTGGTCCTTCTGCTCGTCGCTTTCATGGCGGCGGTTGTAGCCTTTATCGTCTACTTTGAAAAAGCCGAGAGGAAGATTCCCATTCAGTACGCCAAGCGGATGGTAGGGCGCAAGATGATGGGCGGCCAGGCCGTCTACTTCCCCCTGAAGTTGAATCCCGGCGGCGTCATGCCTATCATCTTCGCGGTTTCACTCCTCGCTGTGCCCCAGACGCTCTTCGGCTTGCCGGCGCTTGCCAAGTATCACTTCATTACCGTACTGAAAGCCTATTTCGGTTACGGCACATTGACGTACCTCGGAGTGTACGGCCTGTTGATTCTCCTATTCACCTACTTCTACGTTTCTATCGTCTTCAACCCTGAGGACCTCGCGGACAACCTGAAAAAGTTCGGCGGTTTTATTCCAGGCATACGACCCGGCAAGAGCACCAGCAATTTTCTGTACCGTTCACTGAACAGACTCCTCTTCGCCGGATCCATCTACCTCGTTCTCGTCGCCCTTCTTCCGGTTATGCTCATCAGCGGGTTTCCCCTTCAGCATTTGTGGAACGTGGGACCAACCATAGAAACCGTCTTTAAATCACTGCATTTAGACTGGATCCTGAGGGGATTCAACCTCAACTTCTACTTCGGAGGAACCTCTCTGCTGATCGTCGTCGGCGTGGCAATGGATACGATCCAGCAGGTTGAATCCCAGCTTGTAATGAGGCACTACGACGGATTCTCGAGCAGGACCAGGTTTAGAGGAAGGAGACGGTAATGAAACAAATGAATCTTGTTTTGCTGGGTCCTCCAGGGGCCGGTAAGGGAACCCAGGCCAAGGCCCTGGCAGCTCAGATCGAATGCCCGCACATCTCCACCGGGGATATGCTCAGGGAGGCGGTTCGTGAAGGAACCGCTCTCGGACTCAAGGCGAAGGCCGTCATGGAGCGGGGGGAGCTGGTTTCCGACGAACTGCTGACCGGCATCATCGGGGAGCGGCTGGCCAGGGAGGACTGCACCAGGGGGTTCATTCTCGACGGTTACCCTCGGAATCTTACCCAGGCAGGAATTCTCGAAGGAATTCTAAAGAATCTTGAGAAAAATCCGGTTCTCGCGCTGGAACTCCAGGTTCCGGACGACGCAATCGTTTCGCGTCTTGCGAACAGGCGTTCCTGTCCCTCCTGCGGGGCCGTTTACAACCTGGTGACATCACCTCCCAAAAACGATTCGCAATGCGACTCCTGTAACGCAGGGCTCGTTCAAAGGGATGACGATAAGGAAAGTGTTATAAGAGAGCGATTGCGCGTCTACCACGAGAAAACTGCTCCACTTTCCGACTACTTCGGGCGTTCCGGGCAACTCAGGTCGGTTCGTGGAGATGTCCCGCCCGAAGAGGTTTTAAAGGCTTTGCTAAAGGCGCTTGAATGATAAGTTTGAAGAGTCCCGGTGAGATAAAAAAGATGGACGCGGCTAATCGCATCGTTCACTCCGTGCTGAACGCGCTCGCATCCGAAGCCACTCCGGGGGTTGTACTGAAAGACCTGGATCACATGGCCGAGACGAAGACGCTGGAAATGGGAGCAATACCGGCTTTCAAAGGATACAGCGGGTATCCCGCTTCGGTCTGCATCTCCGTCAACGACGAGGTGGTCCACGGCATTCCGGGCGCCAGGAAGCTCCGTGAAGGGGATATTGTTTCCTTCGATTACGGCGTTATCCTCGGTGGTTTCTACGGCGACGCCGCGCTCACCTGCGGGGTCGGCGAAGTGGACTATGAAGGAACGAGGTTGATGAAGGTTACGCGTGAAGCGCTGATGCGCGGCATTGAGCAACTTCGCGATGGAAACCGCGTTTCCGACATCGGCAACGCCGTTCAGTCCTGGTGCGAAGAACGAGGTTTCTCGGTGGTGAGAGACTACGTCGGTCACGGCATCGGGAGGGAACTGCACGAGGAGCCGCAGGTTCCGAACTTCGGTGAGGGGGGACGCGGTCCCAGACTCCGCACCGGTATAGTTCTGGCGATAGAGCCGATGATAAACGAGGGAGGGCCGGAAGTGACGGTGGACCCGGACGGTTGGACCGTGCGTACCAAAGACGGGAAGCGATCGGCCCACTTTGAATACAGCGTTGCTTTGACCGAATCGGGCCCGAGGATTCTGGGAGTGGATGCGGCATGAGCAAAGATGATGTAATCCAGATGAAGGCGATCGTCAAAGAGGCTCTGCCGAACGCCATGTTCAAGATAGAGCTGGAAAGCGGCCACCGTGTTCTCGCCCATATTTCAGGCAAGATGAGGAAACACTATATCCGTATTCTTCCCGGTGACGAAGTGCTGGTGGAACTTTCCCCCTACGACCTTGACCGTGGAAGAATCGTGTACCGTTTCAAAAATTAGTGGAGAGTGGTCATGAAAGTCAGACCGTCGGTTAAGAAAATGTGTGCCAACTGCAGAATCATCAAGCGCAAAGGTGTCGTTTTGGTGATATGCACGAACCCGAAACACAAGCAGAGACAAGGGTAAGGAGGCCGAACGTGGCGCGTATCGCAGGAATTGATCTTCCGCTGAACAAGCGTATCGAAATCGCCCTCACCCGTATCTACGGGATAGGGCAGGTTCGTTCCGGCAGGATACTGGAAGAGGCCGGCGTAAGTCCCGCAATCCGGGTAAAGGACCTCACGGAGGACGAAGTTTCAAGAATCCGTAAAGTTATCCAGAACGAGGGCAACGTGGAGGGCGACCTTCGTAAAAAGAACCAGATGGACGTGAGGCGACTGATAGACATTGGCTCTTACAGGGGTATCAGGCATCGTGTCGGTCTCCCCGTTAGAGGGCAGCGCACGCATACCAACGCACGCACCCACAAGGGACCGCGCCGTGCCATTGCGGGAAAGAAGAAAGCGCCCAGGAAATAGGGCTGTTCAAGGAGCTGTAGTATGGCGAAAACGACAAAAGGAAGGAAGGGCGGCAAGCGGGAACGAAAGAATATTCCCATGGGAATCGTTCACGTGAACGCAACTTTCAACAACACCCTGATAACCGTCACCGACATGGAAGGAAACGCCATTGTCTGGAGGACGTCAGGGGGGTCGGGTTTTAAGGGAACTCGAAAGGGAACTCCCTTCGCCGCCCAGGTTGCCGCTAAGGAGGTGGCGGAGAAGGCGATGGAACATGGAATGAGAGAAATTGAAATCAGGGTTAAGGGACCGGGTTCAGGTAGAGAATCAACGATTCGCGCCATACAGGCCACCGGCATGAAGATTCGTGCGATTCGAGACGTGACACCCATTCCCCACAACGGATGCCGGCCGCCCAAGCGCCGGCGTGTGTAAGGAGGTTCACCTTGGCACGCTATCATGCTTCCGTCTGCCGTTTGTGCCGAAGAGAAGGCACTAAGCTGTACCTCAAAGGAGACAGGTGCTTCAAGGAGAAGTGCGGCATTGAGAAACGCAACACTCCCCCCGGGCCCCGGCCCCGTCGCAGGAGCAAGCTCAAGGATTACGGCCTCCAGCTTCGTGAGAAACAGAAGGTCAAGAGGATTTACGGCGTTCTCGAAAGGCAGTTCAGGCGTTACTTCAAAGTCGCCGACCACCAGAAGGGGATTACCGGTGAAAACCTCCTGCGAATCCTGGAGAAGAGGCTGGACAACGTGGTTTACAGACTCGGGTTCGCCTCCTCACGTCCCCAGGCCAGGCAGTGGGTCTCCCACGGACACGTACTGGTCAACGGTCGCCGGGTAAACGTCTCCAACTTTCAGGTCAAAGAAGGGGACGAGATAAGGGTTTCCCCGAGCCTGGCCAAGAACGCTTTCCTCCAGGCCGCCGTTGAATCCTCCGCGGGCAGAGGCATTCCCGAGTGGCTTGAGCTGGACGCCGAGAACCTGGCGGGCAAAGCCCTCAGAGAACCCCAGCGGCTTGACGTTACCTATCCCATCGAGGAGCAGCTTATCGTCGAACTCTACTCGAAGTAAGGTTGTAAGGAGAATACAGGCTCATGAAAAACTTAAAAATGCCCTCTATAATTGAGTGTAACATAGATACGCTCACCGAGCGCTACGGTGAGTTCATCGCCCAGCCTCTGGAGGGTGGCTGGGGAGTTACGCTCGGAAACGCCCTGCGCAGAATTCTCCTTTCGTCAATCGAAGGAGCTGCCATAACAGCGGTGCGGTTCGACGGCGTTCTCCACGAATTCACCTCGATTCCGGGAGTGACCGAAGACGTTACGGACATCATCCTCAACCTCAAAGCGATTAAGTTCATTATGCACTCCGATGAACCGAAGTTACTCCACCTCTCGATCAAGGGGCCGGCAGAGGTAACGGCCAAGGATATGCTTCATGATGAGTCGGTTCGTATTCTTAACCCCGACGCCCCGATAGCCACACTGAACGAGGAGGGCTCGCTGGAAATGGAACTTCAGTTGGAACAGGGCAGAGGATACGTTCCCGCCGACGCCAACGTTGCTCCGGATCCGCTTTTCATCGCCATTGATTCTCTTCACTCACCGGTCAAGAAGGTTAACTACGAGATAACCGAAACGCGCGTGGGCGAAGTAACCGATTTTGAAAAGCTCAAACTGAAAATATGGACCAACGGTGCCATCACGCCCCAGGAAGCGCTTACGCAGTCAGCGGAGCTTCTTGTAGATCACCTTAAACTCTTCCAGACGCTGACGAGTTCGGATGCGGCGGTCGCTCCGGAGGGGAGCCAGCCCAAGTCGATCGACAAACTGGAATCCCTTCTCAGCCTGGAGATTCAGGAACTCGGTTTTTCCAACAGGGTTCTGAAAGCCCTCAAGACTTACGACATACTTACCGTCAGGGATCTGGTAAGGGTCAGCGAATCCGACCTTAAGACGGTCAAAAATTTCGGTCAGAAATCACTCAAGAGCGTTATCGAAACCCTGGAGGGATTGGGTCTCTCCTTAAATATGAACGTGTGAGGTCTCAATGCGCCACAAAGTAGACCATAGAAAGCTGAACAGGACAAGCGAACACCGCATGGCGATGTTGAACAACCAGGCCGCGAGCCTGATCCGGCACGACAGGATTACCACAACCCTGCCGAAAGCGAAGGAACTGCGTCGTTTTGTCGAACGCCTTGTGACGCTGGCCAAGAAGGACACCCTTCACGCCCGCAGGATCGCGGCTGGAAAAATGAAGGACCCCAAGGCGCTTCAGAAGCTTTTCACGGAGTTTGGCCCTCTTTACGCCTCCAGACCGGGTGGATACACAAGAATCATGAAGCTGGGCTTCCGACGCGGAGACGGTGCCCAGGAGGCCATCATCGAGATGGTTGACCGGGAACCTGCCTTTGAGGAGAAGGTTCCCGAAAAGGGAAAAAAGAAGAAATCGGCCGAAAAGGCGAAGGTCAAAGCCGAACCCGAAGTAGAGGCTGAGAAGGAGAGTAAGCCCCTTCCTGAAGACGAAGCTGAGAATGAAGAGGCGGTCTCTAAAACGAAAAACGATTCCGGAGATATTGTTCCCCCCGACGCTGAAACGCCGGAGAGCAACCCGGAAGAAAAGCCTTCGGAAGATTAGCGAAAGGTCGGCCGTTCCGGAGAAAACCCATGCCCTCCCTTTTTCGTGAAGAGGGAGCCGCCGGTCCCCTGGCGGATCGGGTCAGGCCCCGACGCTGGGGAGACCTGGTTGGTCTGGACAACCTCATCGGTCCTGACAGTCCCACTGGAAAACAGGTGATTACCGATTCTCTCGCCAGCACCATCCTGTGGGGTCCTCCCGGCAGTGGAAAAACCACCTTTTCACGGCTTGTTGAAAAAACCACCGGTCGGCCATTCGTCGCCGTTTCAGCCGTTCTGTCGACGCTGAAGGAAGTTCGCGCGGTCATGGGCCAAGCCAGAGAAAAATGGCTGAGTGAAAACAGGCCGACCATCCTCTTCATGGATGAAATTCACCGCTTCAACAGGGCGCGGCAGGATGCCTTTCTTCCATACCTGGAGGAGGGCTCGGTGGTTCTTCTCGGAACGACAACGGTAAATCCTTCCTTTCACCTGACGTCGGCGCTTCTTTCCCGCTGTTCCGTCCTTACACTGCCTCCGCTGGGAGAAGAGGAGCTGCTGGAGATACTGAAGCGGGCTATGAGGGAAGACGTGACCATGGCGGAGAGTGGTAGGGAGATTCCGAACGATGTCCTTCGCTCAATAGCTCGACTTGCTGCCGGCGACGCCCGGTTTGCCCTTAACGCGTTGGAAGCCCTCGTTCTTCAGTACCCCGAGAAGAGCGATTTCGAAGTCAACTCGGTCAGGGCATGGCTGACCGGTGGACGCGTCCGGTATGATCGCGGAGGAGAGGATCACTACAATTTCATCAGCGCCTATCACAAGTCCATTAGAAACAGTGACCCCCACGCCGCTCTCTACTGGATGTACAGGATGCTGGAGGGAGGGGAAGATCCGTTGTACGTCGCCCGTCGTCTTGTTCGCGCTGCCTCCGAGGACGTCGGCAATGCCGAACCGAACGCCCTGAGGCGCGCCCTGGACGCAAAGGAGGCGGTCGAGTTTCTTGGAATGCCCGAGGGTGCCCTGGCGCTGGCGCAGGCCACCCTGTATCTTTCCGCGGCGCCGAAGTCCAACGCCGTTTACATGGCCGAGAAGGCCGTATACCATGACCTTGGTGAAGGGAGACGTTACCAGGTTCCGATGGCGCTGCGAAACGCTCCCACCAAATTGATGCGCGAGGCCGGTTACGGAGAGGGCTACGTTTACGCTCACGACGAAGCCGAAGGGGTCGCCGATATGCACTGCCTTCCCAAAGAACTTGAGAAAAGGCGATACTACAGGCCCGGCGATTCCGGTTTCGAGAAGAGGATATCCGAGTGGATGCGGAGGTGGGAAACCGGAAGAAGAGAAGCGGCCCGGCGGAAGGAGAAATCGTGAAAAGAACACTGGAGCACTTTCTCATCATTCTCATGTTCACCACGGCTCTACCGGCTTTGGCCCAGCGAGTTCTGGTTTTTCCCTTCACTCAGCAGGATGGATTTCCCTCCAGCAGATGGATAGGTACCGGTCTTGCCGTCGGATTGAACGAGGCGATGGACAGGGGGAAGATGGGCTTTGTTCCCTTTGAGAGCCTCCAGAAGCTCTACGACCAGGAGGGACTTGTATCAACGCCGGATTTTTCCCTCCCCGCACGGGTGGGGTTGGCTCATCAACTGGGCGTTGCCTACCTGGTTTGTGGAAGATACCGTGTCAAGAAAGGGGAGATTATCGCTAATCTCGGTGTTTACGACGTGTCGGGCGATTTGAAACCCATGGGGGAATGGCAGGAAAAAGAGAAGCTCGATCATCTTCTTCTTATTACTGAAGCTCTGGCCCGCCACCTCTTCGACACTTTTAAGATTCCGTGGAAGGAGGGCGAGCGGGTTCCTCCCGCCGCCTTCGAGAGCTACATTCGCGGCAGGATAGTGGATGATTCCATGCTCAAGGAGGTTTACTTCAAACGCGCCGTGGAACTCGCCCCCGATTACTACGATGCCCTCTGTCACCTCGCTCTGGTGTTGAAATCGGAGGGGAAAGTGTCGCGTGCGACCTCCATCCTGAACGGACTCGCATCGAAGCATTTTTCCAAAGCGTACCTCGCGCTTGCCACCCTCGGCGACATAAAGCTGAAGGAGGGGAAGCTCAAGGAGGCCAGGGCGCTATACCTCCGTTCGCTGAAGAACGGCGAGAGTCCCGAGGGGCACCTCGGCATGGCCAGGCTCTTTATCTATGAAGGCAAGTTTGACAAAGCGTCAAAAGAACTGCTGGTTGTCCAACGCTTCGGAACCCATCTCGACGAAGTGGACGCCCTCCAGGTGGAACTTGCGAAAAGAAAAGCGCCGGAAAAGTCGTGAAAAAGGGCGAAACTCCCCAAAAGACCAGCTGATGCACTTCTTCATCCACACCATGGGATGCAAGCTGAATCGCTACGACTCGGCGGTTGTTGCCGGGTTGCTCTCGCCCGCCCTGATTGAGACCGGCGATCCCGAAGAGGCCGATCTCATCATATTGAATACCTGCACCGTGACTCACAAGGCGGAACGCGAAGCCCGGCGGCTGGCAAGGTCTCTGAAGCGACGCAATCGAGAGGCGAAAGTCGTTGTTATGGGGTGTTCAACGCGGTTTGCCCCGGAGGCTTACCGGATAATGGAGGAGGTGGATGAGGTGATAACCGGACCAGAGGAGCTTCGTGCTCTGGCCGGGACTCTCGGCATCCCCCCTTCATCGCAGCCTGCGGCGAAACTGCGCTTTAACGGCCGAACCCGCGCCTTCCTGAAGGTACAGGAGGGTTGCAGCTATCCCTGCACTTACTGCATTATTCCGAAGGTAAGAGGAAGGTCGGTGTCGGTTCCGGAAGAGGAGGTGCGGGACAATTTCCTGAATCTTCTCGAAGATGGCTACAGGGAAATCGTTCTCACCGGCGTCAACACCGGGGAGTGGGGCAGAGATCTCGGTGGAAACCGCCGGCTGGAAGATCTTCTTTCAGGCCTGCTTGAGCTGGAAGGTGATTTCAGGATCAGGCTCAACTCGGTAGAGCCCCGGGCCGTTACTCCAGGATTGAT